>ERZ827101.268-NODE-268-length-86307-cov-13.839586_pt1 | contig 86307 bp, 111 predicted proteins | sample MGYA00519869_ERZ827101 | MGnify/ENA primary metagenome ERZ827101 (study PRJEB31778, sample SAMEA3449256) | human gut metagenome | biome: human gut; feature: human-associated habitat; material: faeces | place: United Kingdom | collected 2010/2012 ...
AGCAAGTGGTTTATTTGTTTCCAGCATTCCATTTTTCGGAACACGAAAAACTCCATCCTGGAAACAGGGCCTTGCCCTAACAAGAAAAGCCATAGAAAAAGCGGCTGCTCTCTCTATGGCTCACGCATGCATTGAACTATTTTACTAATTCTTTTACTTTAGCTTTCTTACCAACACGGTCTCTTAAGTAGAATAATTTAGCTCTTCTTACTTTACCAGCACGAACAACTTCTACTTTTTCAACGTTTGGAGAATGTAATGGCCAGGTTTTCTCAACGCCACATCCGTTAGAAATCTTTCTAACTGTGAATGTTTCACGGTTGCTTCCACCCTGTCTCTTAATTACAACACCTTCGAAAACCTGGATTCTTTCACGGTTTCCTTCTTTGATTTTACCGTAAACTTTTACAGTATCACCAACACGGAATTCAGGTACTTCAGCTTTTAACTGTTCTGCTTCAATGCTTTTAATAATTTCACTTGCGTTCATTTTGTGACCTCCTATTATTTGGATGTTCTTAATACGCCTATTCGTAACAGAGGACCATCTCCTTTATTCACAACTCGTTAATATTACCATGCTTTCACGGAAAAGTCAAGCGCTTTTCACATTTTACAACAAATAAATAACACTGATGATCCAGAGTGCTATTCCAACTGCAACCGCAGCAATGCCTATCCAGAATCCGGCATATGCCATTTTAGATTTTGCCTCCGACATGGTCTTCTTCCCCAGAATAATCGCTGCAATTCCAAAGAGAATTCCAAAAAGCGGAGAAAGAAAAGCAATGACCAGTGCTGCCATGCCAAGCGTTAATACCCATTTTGATTTTGTATAGTGATTCATATCAAAACCCGCTCCTTCTCTCGTAACATTTTCATATGATCTTCACCGCAAATATAAAGCCCTGGCAAACAGTTACAGATACTCCTGATATTTCATCTGCTCTTTTTTCGTGAGTTCCGCTTTTTTCAACAGATCCGGTCTGCGCTCAATTGTCCGTAATATTGCCTGTTCTCTCCGCCATTCATCTACTTTTTTATGATCACCGGACAACAGGATGGAAGGAACTTTTTTCCCCATCCACTCTTCCGGGCGGCTGTACTGCGGATATTCCAGCAGATTACCTTCAAATGATTCCGTGGAACCCGATTCATCATTCGTAAGAACCCCGGGTACCATACGCGAGATTGCATCCACCATGACCATCGCAGGAAGTTCCCCTCCTGTCAGCACATAATCACCAATTGAAACATAATCTGTCACAATCTCTTCTAACACACGCTCATCGATTCCTTCGTAATGACCGCATAATAAAATCAGATCTTTTTCCTGAGCCAGGTCTTTTGCCATCGGTTGTGTGAATGTCGGTCCCTGCGGTGTCAGATAAACCGTCCTTGGCTTGTATCCAATACGATCCACAACAGACTTCCACGCATCATATACCGGCTGTGCCTGCATGAGCATGCCTGCGCCGCCTCCGTAAGGATAATCATCCACTTTTTTATGACGTTCCAGCGTATAATCCCTGATATTCACTGCCTCAATGGAAAGCAGTCCTCTGTCTTTTGCTCTTCCGATAATGCTGGTAGACAATCCCTGCATGACCATATCCGGAAATAATGTTAATATATGAAAATTCATTCTTTATGAACTCCTGTCTCTCTGCTATATCATAAAGCACGGCTTTATGGTGAACATTCGCCGTTCGTCAAATTCATTTCTCGTTCAGCTCACGAAGTCCCGGAAGTAAATGAACAATGATTTTTCCATTTTCCAAATCAACTTCTTTGACACACTCTTTGATTGCCGGAAGCAAAATATCATCCGTTCCCTCTTTGCTTAAAACATATACATCATTCGCACCTGTCTGGAGAACATCGCTCAATTCGCCTAAATCTTCCCCCTCGTCCGACTCTGCCTGCAAACCGATCAGATCTGCGATAAAGTACTCGTTTTTCTTTAATTTTACCGCATTTTCACGGGTGACATACAAACTCTTTTTGCGATATTTTTCCACGTCATTGATATTGTCAATTCCCTTGAACTTGACAATAACCATATTTTTGAAAAATTTCACACCGGCAACTTCAAGGTCGACTAACTCTTTTCCGGTATCCAAAACAACGTTTTTCAGTTTTTTAAATCTTGCCGGATCATCAGTCGTAGGAAATACTTTCACTTCTCCCCTGACACCATGTGTGGTTGTTATTACACCTACCTGTAATAAATCTTCCATGTAATCTCCTTTATCAACTTTCTTCTGCTATCCAAATTAGCATGGTAAGGAAAAAGCTATCCCAGACAACTGGGATAGCCCATCATGTTACTGCATAATCTCAACAATAACTTTTTTTTCTTCTTTTGAGGCTGCTGCCTTCACAACGGCACGGATCGCTTTTGCAATTCTACCCTGTTTGCCGATTACCTTACCCATGTCAGACTGTGCAACGCGCAGCTCCAACACGATGGCTTTCTCATTCTCGGTCTCTGTCACAACAACTTCGTCCGGGTAATCAACTAGTGATTTGGCAATTACTTCAACTAATTCTTTCATTAGACCACCTCACTAATCTTATTTTTCGATTCCAGCATTTTTGAAGATTCTAGCTACTGTATCTGTTGGCTGAGCTCCGTTAGCTAACCATTTCTTTGCTAACTCTTCATTTACATGATATTCGCTTGGATCTTTTGTTGGATCATAAGTTCCGATCTCTTCGATACATCTTCCGTCTCTTGGGGATCTGGAATCTGCAACTACGATTCTATAGAAAGGAGCTTTCTTCTGTCCCATTCTTCTTAATCTGATCTTTACTGCCATGTTATTTCACCTCCTACGTGATTGCTAAAAATTTATTAAAAAGGAAGCCCTTTGAACATTCCTCTTTTACCTTTTTTCATCATGCCTGGCATCTGTTTCATCATCTTTTTCATCTGCTCAAACTGTTTTACCAGACGGTTTACTTCCGCAATATCAACTCCTGCACCTCTTGCAATGCGGTTCTTGCGGCTTGGATTCATAAGCGACGGATTACGTCTCTCTTCCGGTGTCATGGAATAAATGATTGCCTCTGTGCGCGCCATGTTCTTCTCGGCTGCCTCCTGATCGATCTCAGGCATCTTTCCTTTGCCCATTCCAAGACCTGGCATCATTCCAAGGATGCTGGATAATCCGCCCATTTTCTTCATCTGACTCATGGATTCCAGATACATCTCGAAATCAAATTCATTTTTGCGCATCTTCTGCTCAATACGCTTTGCCTGCTCCTCATCGATATCTGCCTGTGCCTTCTCGATCAGTGTCAGCACATCACCCATACCAAGGATTCTTGAAGCCATTCTGTCAGGATAAAACTGCTCCAGATCGGAAAGTTTTTCTCCCATACCTACATATAAAATAGGTCTTCCGGTAACAGCACGGATGGAAAGTGCCGCACCACCTCTGGTGTCACCATCTAACTTCGTTAAGATCACACCATCTATGCCAACCTTTTCATCAAACATCTTGGCTACATTCACTGCATCCTGTCCAGTCATGGCATCCACAACTAAAACGGTCTGATGAACGGTAACATTCTCTTTGATTTCCTGCAACTCAGCCATCATGTCATCATCAATATGAAGACGTCCTGCTGTATCCAGGATTACAATATTAAATTCATTCTTTGCCGCATGCTCGATTGCTGCTTTGGCAATGTTCACAGGTTTGATCTTATCTCCCATGGAAAATACTTCCACGCCCTGCTTCTCACCATTGATCTGTAACTGTTCAATCGCACCCGGACGGTAAATATCACAGGCAGTCAGTAATACTTTCTTTCCTTTCAGCTTAAACTTTCCTGCAAGCTTTGCTGCGGTGGTTGTTTTACCTGCACCCTGTAAACCTTCCATCATAATGACCGTCAATGCTTTTCCCGGCTGAAGCTTAATCTCTGTTGTCTCAGATCCCATCAGCTTCACCATCTCTTCATTTACAATCTTAATGACCATCTGCCCAGGATTCAGTCCGTTCATCACGTCCTGTCCGATTGCACGTTCCTGCACATCTTTTACAAACTGCTTTACGACTTTGAAGTTAACATCCGCTTCTAAAAGAGCCATCTTAACTTCCTTCAAAGCTGCCTTGACATCATCCTCTGTCAAACGACCTTTGCTTCGCAGGTTTTTGAATACATTTTGAAGTTTTTCAGATAAACTGTCAAATGCCATCTTATAGCTCCTCTAAAATCTGATTGGAAATCTGCTCGATCTCCTCCATAATCGCTTCATTGTGACTGGAATGAAACTCCTTCGCCAGTGCATCAATCTGTGCTACTTTCTGCTTTGCTGACTGAAACTTTGCAATCAGATGAAGTTTTTCTTCATATCCTTCCAGAGACTTGGTACACCGCTTGATCATATCATGTACCCCCTGGCGGCTGATTCCCTCTTCGTTTGCAATCTCTCCAAGAGAAAGGTCATTGAACACGAAGTCCTCATAGATTCTTCTCTGGTGTTCGTTCAGCAGTTCTCCGTAGAAGTCATAGAGATAAGCCTGTTCGATTTTTTCTTCCATTCTTCACACCATGCCTTTATTTTACTATTCATACATCGGCACCTTTGCTAAGATAACATAAAACAAAACAGGTGTCAAGCATTTTTTCTTTACAGTAAAGGGATTTTGCTTGACACCTGTCTTTTAACACATTCTAAAACACGATCGCCGCCTGCACAATCGCACACGCGATGCTTACTATCGAAAGTGCTCCATATATTTTTTCTGTTTTCTTATCTGTGATAAAATACCCTGCACTTGTGAAAATAAACACAATCACGCAGATCATAAATGGAACATATTTCATCTGGTTCACGCTCTTTTATAAGAAGATATACTTACATACAAACAATACAGCAAGTACATACATTAACGGTGTGATTTTCTTTGCCTTACCGCAGATCACATTAATCACAACGTAAGAGATAACACCGATTGCGATACCTTCTGAAATGCTGTACATCAGTGGCATTGCGAGCATACATAAGTAAGCTGGAATTGCCTCTGTCATATCCGTAAAGTCAATCGAGATCACCGTTGTTACCATTAAAAATCCTACGAAGATCAATGCCGGAGCTGTTGCGAATCCCGGGATTGCGCAGAAAATTGGTGAGAAGAAAATAGCAAGCAGGAATAAGAAACCTGTCACTACAGAAGCAAGACCTGTTCTTGCACCTTCTGCCACACCGGAAGAACTCTCAACAAACGTAGTGGTTGTGGAAGTACCGAGAACTGCACCTGCACTTGTTGCAATCGCATCTGCGAGCAGTGCCTGTTTGATCCTTGGAAGTTTATCATTCTCATCTAACATCTGTGCTTTGTTTGCCACACCGATCAAAGTTCCTAATGTATCGAACATATCAACGAATAAGAAAGATAAAATAATCACTACAAAATCAAATACTCTTACCGTAGAAAAATCTGCTTTAAAGCACTGTCCAAATGTCTCTCCTAAAGAAGTGAAATCTGTCAGTCCCCAGACCGGATACAAAGAATAAAATCCAGCTTCTGCATCCGGAATATAAAGTCCGATTGCCTGAGCGATCATTCCTAAAATCCATGTGGCAGCAATACCGATGAGGATTGCTCCTTTTACACCTCTGATATATAAAATAGAGATGATAAAAAGACCGATCAGTGCAAGGATCGCTCCGATTCCAAGTGTATGGAAATCTCCTGTAAAGTCAACGATCGTAACAAGTGTGGAATCGTTATTTACAACAATGTGGCCATCCTGTAAACCTAAAAATGCGATGAAGAAACCGATACCGACACTCACACCTTTTTTCAGAGTGGTAGGAATTGCATTGAAGATCGCCTCACGCACATTAGTAAGGGAGAGCACGATAAAAATCAGACCTTCTGCAAAAACTGCCATCAGGGCGATTTTCCAGTCGTATCCCATTGCGCCACATACCGTGTATGCAAAATAAGCATTTAATCCCATACCCGGGGCAAGTGCAAATGGATAATTTGCAAGCATTGCCATTGCCAGTGTTCCAATAAAGGAAGCGATACAGGTCGCCATCAAAACTGCCGTCTTATCCATTCCTGCTGCTGCGAGCATGGATGGATTGACTGCAAGGATATACGCCATTGTCATAAATGTGGTGATACCCGCTAACACTTCTGTTTTCACAGTCGTGTTGTTCTCTTTTAATTTAAACATTTTCTCTAACATTTCTAATCTCCAACTTTGTCTTACATCATTTTACAGTCACGGTCTCTCCTGACGTGACTGCATAACATCTTCATATTTTATAAGGTTATTTTCCTTCGTATGTGATCACAGAGGCCACATCATATTTTGCCAGTTTTTCACGTCCTTTTAACCCTGCCAACTCCATTAAGAAAAGGATTTTTACAACTTCGCCGCCAAGCTGCTCTACTAATTTACAGCTTGCCTCCATAGTTCCTCCGGTTGCGATCAGGTCATCCACTAATACAACCTTCTGTCCCGGTCTGACCGCATCCTTATGGATCTCGATCTCTGCTTTTCCATATTCAAGATCATATTCTGCTGAGACTGTCTCACAAGGAAGTTTTCCTTTTTTACGAACCGGAATAAAAGCTTTTCCAAGTGCATAGGCAATTGGCATTCCAAAAATAAATCCTCTGGACTCCGCACCTGCAATAATGTCAAAATCTACTCCATCTAACAATTTGATCATGGAATCGATCGACAGCTTTAATCCATCCGGATCCTGTAATACACTTGTTACATCACGGAACATAATGCCCGGTTCCGGAAAATCCGGTATGGTTCTTACATACTCTTCTATTTTTTTCATTGATAATACCCCTTTCACTTAAAAATGTGACAAATCCACAACCATCATATACGATTGTCTGTCAAGATTCAATTTAGTAATACTTATAAATCTTATAAGCTGGTGCGGACAACCTTTGGTTTGTACCCTTCTTTTTCCAGTGCTTTGATGATCTGTTTCTTGTGATCTGTGCCAAAACACTCTAATGTAATGCGGAGTTCCACGGCTGCGCTTCGGTTTGTTGTAACAAACTGATTGTGTTCCAATTTGATGACATTTCCCTGCTGTGCCGCAATAATACCGGACACTTTGCAGAGTTCGCCCGGCTTATCCGGAAGCAAAACAGACACAGTGAAGATTCTGTCTCTTAAGATCAGTCCCTGCTGTACGACAGATGACATGGTGATGACATCCATATTACCGCCACTTAAAATGGATACGATCCGTTTGTCGGACACATCCAGATGTTTTAATGCCGCTACAGTTAAAAGTCCTGAATTTTCCACGATCATCTTATGGTTTTCCACCATGTCAAGGAAAGCTGCTACCAGCTCATCATCCTCAACTGTGATGATATCATCCAGATTTTGCCGGATATAAGGGAAAATCTTGCTGCCCGGTGTCTTAACGGCTGTACCGTCTGCAATTGTGCTGACAGTCGGAAGGGTTGTCACTTTTCCTGCTGCAAAAGACGCCTGCATACAGTTTGCACCTGCCGGTTCTACACCGATCACTTTGATCTTTGGATTTAATAATTTTGCAAGAGTGGAAACACCTGTTGCAAGTCCGCCTCCTCCGATCGGTACAAGAATATATTCTACCAGCGGAAGCTCTTTGAAAATTTCCATTGCGATCGTACCCTGGCCGGTTGCAACTGCGAGATCATCGAATGGATGAATAAATGTATATCCCTCTTTCTCTGCGAGCTCATAAGCTTTCTGACATGCCTCATCGTACACATCTCCGTAAAGTACAACCTCTGCGCCGTAGCTCTTGGTACGGTTTACTTTGATGAGCGGTGTCGTGGTAGGCATGACAATGACTGCCTTGCATCCATAACATTTTGCAGCGTAGGCAACACCCTGCGCATGATTTCCTGCGGAGGCAGTGATAAGTCCCTTCGCTCTTTCCTCCTCAGTCAGTGTGCTGATCTTATAATATGCGCCGCGCACTTTATATGCGCCTGTAAACTGCATATTCTCCGGTTTTAAATAAACCTTGTTTCCTGTCTGCTGGCTGAAATAATCACTGTAAACCAGTTTTGTCTCTGTCGTGACTTCCTTTACCTTTTCGGAAGCCTCCTCAAACTTGTCTAATGTAAGCATATTAATCCTCCTTGTTTTTTCGAAGAAAAAATCCGAGCTCCTATGGGCGAGGAGAGGATTTGTCCTCCTGTACATCAAATAATGCATTCACAAACTGATTGGAATCGAATTTCTGCAGATCCTCGATTGTCTCCCCGACTCCGATATATTTTACCGGAATACCAAGTTCTGAATGGATTGCAACGGCGATTCCACCCTTTGCTGTTCCATCCATTTTTGTCAGGATGATTCCGGTGATATCTGCCACATCTGCAAACTCTCTTGCCTGCGCAAGCGCATTCTGTCCGGTCGTTGCATCCAGAACAACCAATGTCTCGCGGAACGCATCCGGATATTCTTTTTCCAGAATACGGTTAATCTTGCGAAGTTCTTCCATCAGATTCTTTTTATTATGAAGTCTGCCTGCGGTATCACATAAAAGTACATCTGCATTTCGCGCTTTTGCTGCTGCCACCGCATCATATACGATAGCTCCCGGATCAGCGCCTTCCTGTCCGCCGATCATCTCCACTCCGGCGCGGTTTGCCCACTCCTGAAGCTGTGTTCCGGCTGCGGCACGGAATGTATCTGCTGCTGCAAGGACAACTTTTTTGCCCTGATCTTTTAATTTTCCGGCAAGCTTTCCAACGGATGTCGTCTTTCCAACACCGTTGACACCGATCACCAGCACCACAGATTTCTCGTTTTCAAAACGATAGGCTGTCTCTCCGACATCCATCTGCTCTTTGATACTGTTGATCAGAAGTTCCTTGCACTCTGCCGGATCTTTGATATGATTTTCCTTTACTTTTTTCTTCAGGTTCTCAATGATAGCTTCCGTTGCATTGACACCGATATCACCCATAATGAGAATCTCTTCGATCTCTTCATAGAAATCGTCATCAATATTGGAAAATCCATTGAATACCGCATCAATGCCGGAAACAATATTATCCCTCGTCTTGCTCAGTCCGGAAACCAGACGGCTCCAGAAGCCTTTTTTTTCTTCGCTCATCCCTTTTTCCTCGTTTCTATATGATTTGTCCCATTGTGTCCTCTGAATTAGTTGCTCAGATCATCATCGATCAGATTGACCGAAACTAATGTGGAAACACCTTTTTCCTGCATGGTGATACCGTACAGACGATCCGCTGCAGCCATGGTGCCACGTCTGTGGGTAATGACAATAAACTGTGTGCTCTTCGTCAGCTTATGTAAGTATTTTGCAAAACGGCTGACGTTGGAATCATCCAAAGCCGCCTCGATCTCGTCTAACAGACAGAATGGAGATGGTTTTAAATTCTGGATTGCAAAAAGCAGTGAGATTGCTGTGAGAGATTTTTCTCCACCGGACATCTGCATCATATTCTGCAATTTCTTTCCTGGCGGCTGTGCGATGATACGGATACCGCACTCTAAGATATCCTCATCTTCTACAAGTTCAAGCGTTCCTTTTCCACCACCGAAAAGTTCCTTAAACACTTTGTCAAACTCGCGCTGAATTTCTGCAAATTTTTCCATAAACTGTTTGCGCATTCCGGTATCCAGTTCTTCAATAATTCCAACCAGAGTCTTTTCTGCCTCAATCAGATCATCATGCTGTCCCTTTAAGAAACCGTAACGCTCCGAGATTTCTTTGTAATCTTCAATAGCATTGACATTGACATCTCCCAGTTTTCGAATGTCATCTTTGATGCCTGCAATCTGTTTTTTCAGATCCGTAAGATCCGAAAATGCCTCATTCCTCAACTCCATCGCTGCATGCAGTGTCAGCTCGTACTCCTCCCACATATAATTCGTCTGGTAGTTTCCGGCTTCTTCGAGTTTTTCTCTCTGACTGTTCAAACGGTAAATCTCTTTATCCAGGTCTGCGATTTTCCTGGAAACATCCTCCTGTTTCTGGAAAAATCCCTTGTAGGAAGCAGACATCTCCTCTTTCTTCCGGGTATGCTCTTTTAAAGCATTCTCCTGCTCTTTTTGATAATCTGTGGAGTTTAAAATTGTCTTTTTAATCTCCTCGATATCCTGACGTTTCTTCTCCACATCTGCTTTCGCATTCTTCGCTTCGTTTAACACGCCTTCGCGCTCGTCGTCAAACCGCCTGATCTCGCTCTGGATACGTGTGAGATTTTCCATTACGAATTCTGCCTTCTGACGGATTCCCGCAAGTTCTAATGTCACCTGTGATACCGCATTTGTGGCAGATTCCACGTCTGCACTTTTCGCATCCAGAATTTGCTGGAAGTTCTTATTTTCTTCCTCAATCTGGCTCTCACGGTTTTTCACATATTCAATTTCTTCTGATATCTTTGCTTTATTATCGTTGATTTCCTGAAGCTGTTTCTCTATCTCATGGTTTTCTGCGATCAGTCCCGCATACACATTTTCACTTTCGTTCTTCTGCGCCGCTGCACGATCCACATTCATTTTTGCCGTATTCTGTAAAATCAGCTGCTCCTGTAGTTCTGCCTTATTGGCTTCGATATCATCCACGAGCAGACTCTGTGCTGTCTTGATATCCTCCAGCCGGTTGCGGCTTTCCTTTATCTTCTGTTCTGACTTGCTGATCAGTTCCTCTAATTCTTCGATCTCACGGTTTCTTCCGAGAAGATTACTGTTATTGCGGAATGCACCACCTGTCATGGAGCCACCCGGGCTTAAATACTCTCCCTCTAACGTTACGATATGAAGGGAATAATGATTCTTCTTTGCCAGTTTGATTGCAAAATCAATATTCTCTGTGACGATCACTCTTCCTAACAGGTAGGCAGTCACGCCCTCGTATTTTGCCTCTGTTTTAACTAACGTATTGGCAAGTCCAATGACGCCCGGTTCTTTTAGGGCATCCATATTTTTAAAGTTGCCTTTTCCATCTACACTTGTAAGAGGTAAAAAAGTTGCACGTCCCAGACGGTTCTCTTTTAAGAAAGAGATCATCTTCTTCGCAGTCTCTTCATCCTCGGTGACGATATTCTGGATATTTCCACCCAATGCCGTCTCGATGGCAACTTCATACTTCTTCTCCACCTGGATCAGATCAGAAACAACTCCAAGAAGTCCCTTATTCTGCTCCTTCTGTTCCATCACTTTGCGGATACTGTTACCATATCCATCATAGCGCTCTGCAATATTTTTCAGAGATTCTAATTTGGACTGCTGCTTGTTATATCTTGCAAGTGTCTCCTCTAATGTATGCGTTGTCTCAATGGATTTTTTCTTCCAGTCGCGGCTTTTCTCCTCCATGGAAAGTCCGGCCTGTTTCAGCTCTTTTATTTTCTGATTGACGGAATCTAAATCTTTCTGATACTCTGCTAAAACAGAATCTAAATCTGCTTCCTCTGTTTTTCTTGCTAGCAGTCTCTGGTTTAACTGGGCTTTTCGGATGTTGACCTGTTCTTCCATCGTGTCAAACCGCTGCTGCCTTGCCTTAATGGAAGCCTTGCTGTTCAACAGTTCAATCAATTCACTTTTGCCTTTTTCCATGCCTTCCATACATCTCGCGATCTCTGTCTGCAATGTCTGAAGTGCTTCTTCCGCTGCTTTTTTCTTTTCCTCAATCTCAGAGATCTGTGCGTCCAGAGTAACCTTTTCTTCCTCATAAGTCTTTCCGGAAGAAATACGTTCTTCTTTCTCATGGTCGATGACATCCAGACGGCTCTGCATATGTTCATCCGTATGCTCTGCCGAACGGATCTGCTCGTTTAAGATTTCAATCTGGCTCTCCAGCTTGTTCTTTGTCACAGCGGACTGACTCATCTCGTCACGGATTGCATTAATCTTTTCGTCCTCTGCCGCCATATCCTGTTCAAGCTTTTCATATTCTGTTTTTATCTGCTCATAACTTTCTTTTGCTTCCTGATAATCACGATCCGCAATCGAATAGTTTTCTTTGACTTCCTGTAACTGTCTGTCAATACGCTCCATTTCCAATAAGAACATATTGACATCAAACGTTTTTAACTCTTCTTTTTTCTTTAAATAAATACGGGCTTTTTCCGCCTGGCGCTCCAACGGACCGACCTGACGCTCTAACTCTGCCAGAATATCATTGACACGCACCAGATTTTCCCGCTCGTTCTCTAACTTTTTCTGGGCAGTTGCTTTTCGCTTTTTATACTTTACGATTCCTGCCGCCTCGTCAAAAAGTTCTCTTCGCTCTTCCGGTTTACCATTTAAGATACGCTCGATCTGTCCCTGACCGATAATAGAATATCCCTCTTTACCGATACCGGTATCATAGAAAAGTTCTGTGACATCTTTCAGACGACACGGACTTCCATTGATCAGATACTCACTCTCGCCGGAACGGTAAACACGTCTTGACACCGTAACTTCCTCGAAATCAATGGCAAGCTGATGATCTGAGTTGTCCATAGTGATTGCAACATATGCATAACTTAAAGGTTTTCTGTTTTCTGTACCGGCAAAAATAACATCCTGCATGCTTGCACCACGAAGCTGTTTTGCACTCTGTTCTCCCAATACCCAGCGCACTGCATCTGCGACATTACTCTTACCACTACCATTTGGTCCAACGATCCCGGTGATCCCATTGTGAAAATCGAATACGATCTTATTTGCAAATGACTTGAATCCCTGAACTTCTATACTTTTCAGATACATTTCATAACTCCGTTTCCTGCATTATTTTTTCTGGACCGGTTTTAAAAGCAGCAGTGCCTGATAGGCAGCTTCCTGCTCGGCAGCCTTCTTTGTATGACCGATTCCTGTTCCGATCACCCGCTCGCCAATCCTTGCCTCTACTGAGAAGCGTTTGTCATGGTCTGGTCCTTCCTCTGAAATTAATCTGTAATTCAGTTCTTCCTCATAATGTCCCTGCACGACTTCCTGTAAACTTGTCTTGCAGTCATAGAAAAGCTTTTTATGTTCAATATCTGTTAAAATAAATTTATGGATAAACGTTTTTGCATGTTCAAATCCACCATCCAGATAAATTGCTCCGATCACTGCCTCTAATGCATCCGAGAGAATCGAATTGCGGTTTCTTCCACCTGTCAGATTTTCGCCCTTTCCAAGGAACAGATATTTGCCAAGTTCCATCTCTCTGGTACAGATTGCCAGCGTCGGTTCGCAGACCAGACTCGCACGCAGCTTTGTCAGATCTCCTTCCGACTTGTCCGGATATGCCTTATACAAAAAGTCACTGGAAACGATTTCCAACACCGCATCTCCCAAAAACTCCAGTCTTTCATTATCAGAATGTTTTCTCAAATGTTTCTCGTTCGCAAAAGAGCTGTGTGTCAATGCCTGACGCAGCAGTTTCTCCTGTTTGAATTCATATCCAATTTTATCCTGTAATTCTAAAAAATTTGCCATATTTTCTCCTCTCACAGAGGATTTTTCGTAATACCTCAGCCACCTGAGCCATTACCAAAAAACCTCTCCTCTTTTCTTATCAGTAACGTAAAGAGGCTGTCGCACATAGAAAAGATTTCGTTGCGACAGCCTGTATGCTTAAAAGTTATATTTATGAGTTTAAAGCATTTTTGATTTGTTCCACTGCGTCTCCAACTGTTACGATTTTCTCAGCTTCTTCATTTGGAATCTCAATATCAAATTCTTCCTCTAAGCCCATAATAATCTGGAAAACATCCAATGAATCTGCTCCAAGATCATCCACAAAAGTGGTTTCCATTGTGATTTCCTCTTCATCCACATTTAATACTTCAGCGATAATTTTTTTCAGTTTTTCGAATTCCATAATTACATTCCTTCCTGTTCTGCAGAACCTAAAATATTTTTCTTGATCTTACCATTAATATCCTGTTCTTTAAAAGTAACACACTGATAAATTGAATTGGTAACTTCCTTTGCCTTGGCACTTCCATGCGTCTTCACCACAAGACCATTCAATCCTAAAAGCGGTGCACCACCATACTGGGAGGCGTCAAATGTTTTCAGTGTAGATTTTAAAGCCGGCAATGCAAGCGCAGCGCCAATTTTGCTTCGCAGAGTACTCATCATACCCTTCTTGATTGCGCCAACCAGTGTACCCGCCAGTCCTTCGTACAGTTTTAAAATGACATTTCCCACAAACGCTTCACAGACAATGACATCTGCCTCGCCATGTGGAATCTCCCTTGCCTCAATACTGCCTACAAAATTAATGTCTGTACACTCTTTTAATAATGGAAATGTCTCTTTTACAAGCGCATTCCCCTTTTCCTCTTCTGCTCCAATATTTACAATTGCAACTCTTGGATTCTTAATTCCAAGAACATTTTCCATATAAATGGATCCCATCTTTGCAAACTGAACCAGATGTGATGCCCTCGCATCTACGTTCGCACCACAGTCGATCAATAAAGAGACTCCCTTTTCCGTAGGAATCAATGGTGCCAAAGGCGGTCTCTCAATTCCGCGGATTCTTCCAACGATAACCTGTCCTCCGACAAGGATAGCGCCTGAACTTCCGGCGGAAACAAAAGCATCTGCTTCTTTCTGCTTTACCATATTCATTCCAACAACAATTGATGACTGTTTCTTTTTTCGAATTGCATTCACTGGCGGTTCTGCTGTCTCGATCACTTCCTCAGCATGTACCACTTCAATCTGTTCTTTTGGGTAAGAATACTGTTTCAGTTCTTTCTCAACCACATCCTGCTGTCCTACCAATAGCACCTTGATGTCCGATCTGCCATTCACAGCATCGACTGCACCCTTGACTAACTCTCCCGGTGCATTATCTCCACCCATTGCATCCAGTGCAACTCTCGTGATTTCCTGTTGCATACACTTCTCCATTTCCTGCGTGTTAACTGCCTTACGAAAAGTGCTCCTTACACGTCTATAAGAAAATATACTATAACTTTTTCTATAAATCAATATATAATCACATTTGTATGATCACAGTTCTCAGTTGAAATATTCCATGTTCCGTTCCTTCTCTGCTTCTAAGTCTTCCGGAGACATATATTTCTGAAAAATCTTTTCCAGAATGAAATTAGCAAGCAGCATATATACACATGGAATTATAAATACTGCCGGTGGGAATATATAAACTGCAAATGCTGCTGCAAGGAGCAGGACAAAGAGAAGCAGTGTCTTCCACAGATTTCCCAGTGCGATCAGCGCTGCATTTTTTAAGATCATCTTTGTCTGATTCTCAAATCGCGCAATATAAGGAAACAGGTAAATTGCCCACATCGTTGCAAACATCATCAGCACTGCAAATACAATATATATTTTTCCTAACGCAACACCTGCTTTTGCATACTGATACATCACATAACAGTCGAATCCCATGATCGCATATAATAAGAGGAGGATCAGCCATACGATCGTTGACTGCCTGAAATTCGTCTTAAATGCATGCCAGAACTCCCTGCCTATGTAACTGCGGTTGTTCCGGATCACTTTATTCACCGTATAATACAATGCTGTGGTTGCCGCCCCGGCTGTCACGATCGGGATACATAAAAAAAACCAGAACGCACTCAGACAGATCACATCAATGATCTTCCCCAATCCTTGAAAAAACTTGTTGTCAACATTAAAAAAATCGCCCATATTTACTTCCTTCTTTGATTCGTGATAGAGCAATACTGCCCATTGGTAACACTCATTATAGCATAGCCCGAGACAGTCTACAATGACTGTAATTGTTAAAAATCGGTAAAGAAAAAGGACTTTCAATCTCTTGAAAGTCCTCTGATCTTCTTAAAAATTAATCCTGAGGAATAATCTCTTTTTTGTTATATGAGCCACAGTTCTTGCATACTCTATGAGGCATCATTAATTCACCACATTTGCTGCATTTTACTAATGCAGGAGCAGTCATTTTCCAGTTTGCTCTTCTTTTATCTCTTCTTCCTTTGGAAGATTTATTTTTTGGACAAATTGACATTTACTTACACCTCCTTAAATTTGTTAAAGACATCTTGGATTGCTGCCATTCTTGGATCCAGTTCTGTTCTCTGGCAATTGCAGTCACCCTTATTCAGGTTCATTCCGCACACTTTGCAAATTCCTTTGCAATCCTCTTTGCACAGAACTTTCATCGGCCAGTTTACCAAAATCTCTCCATAGATAAGTTTATCTACATCCAGATCAAATCCAATCAGGTAGTCTATATCCTCCATCTCTTCATCATTGATCGCAGAATTTTCCAGACGGAACTCCTTGTCAATGTCGAAATGGATTCTTGTCGGAACTTCTTCCAGACAACGGCTACACGGTATTGATGCTGCCAGATCCACAGTGCCACTGATACGCAGCTTGCCGCCATCAATGTTTGCGATCTGTAAATCAATCGGTGCCTTTTCAATGATCGGGAACTCGCCTAATCTCGATACAAAGGATTCTAACTCGATCTGAACTTTTTCTGTTAAGGACTTGTTCTCACAAGTTACAATACTTGAAATATCTATAATCACAGCGCTCTCCCCAAAACTCGCTTAAGCCCAAACTCCTAAGCTGAGGTTTTTCACACCTAAATGATTATACATAGGTGTCTTTCTTTTGTCAACCACTTTTTTCACATATTGTCAAGTTTTTTCCCTTGACAGTGTTTTTCTAGCCGGATCTGCCGTTCATTTTCCATCTTTTGCACCGCAGATCCTGTCTGATCTCTCATTATTTTACAAGCGCAACTGTCTCTCTTGCAATTGCAAGCTCCTCGTTTGTAGGGATCACGCAGACTTTTACTTTGGAATCCGGTGTGGAGATCACTGCCTCATCACCGTGAGTTGCATCATTGACTTCGTTATCAATAGTGATTCCGAGGTAGCCAAGGTAAGCAACGATCTTTCTGCGGACCAGATTGGTATTCTCACCAATTCCTGCGGTAAATGCGATCGCATCTACTCCGTTCATGGCTGCCACATAGGAACCGATGTATTTTGCAACACGGTAGCAGAATACTTCGATCGCATTGATCGCATATTCATTTCCCTCGTTATAGGCTGCCTCAAGGTCACGGAAATCAGAAGAAATGCCTGTCATTCCCTGTACACCGGACTTTTTATTTAAAACATTCATAACACCTTCAATATCAAGGTTCTCTTTCTTTGCAATGAACTCCATGATTGCAGGATCGATATCACCGGAACGGGTTCCCATGACAAGACCTTCTAATGGAGTAAGTCCCATGGAAGTATCAACACATTTTCCATTGACAACTGCGCTGACAGAAGCTCCGTTTCCAAGATGTGCTACGATCACTTTGGAGTTATTTAAATCCATTCCAAGGTACTCTACCAGACGTTTGGATACAAAGCTGTGGCTTGTTCCGTGGAAGCCGTATCTTCTTACTTTGTATTTCTCATAATATTCATGAGGCAGACCGTAAAGGTATGCTTTCTTAGGCATTGTCTGATGGAAAGCAGTATCAAATACACCAACCATAGGCACGTTTGGCATTAATTCCTGGCAGGCACGGATTCCGATCAGGTTTGCAGGATTGTGAAGTGGTGCAAGATCGTTACACTCTTCGATCTGAGCCAGAACTTCCTCTGTCAGAACAACAGAACTTGCAAATTTCTCTCCGCCATGTACGACACGGTGTCCGACAGCATCTACCTCTGCAAGGCTCTTTAAAGCACCTGTCTTAGGATTTACGATAGCATCCAGTACCATCTGGATCGCCTGTTTGTGTGTTGGCATAGCTGCTTCTGTAATCTCTTTGTCGAGACCTGTTTTCTGGTAAACTAATCTTCCGTCGATTCCGATTCTCTCGCAGAGACCTTTTGCCAGTACTGCTTCTGTTTCTGAATCAATGAGCTGGTATTTCAGTGATGAACTACCACAGTTAATTACTAATACGTTCATGATTTTTCTCCTCTATCAACTATATTGTGCCTTATGGCATTTTCTACTTTTTCGGGTCTTCTCAGACAGACCACATATGGTTTTAGTATACGCCTTTCTTTTCTGTGCGACAAGCCACTTTTTGCCATATTTCGTGTATTTAATACGAAACATCTTGTCAATTTTTTAACGATTCTACTTACCGTTTCATAATAGAAAACTACGCTGTCACGGCCAATTTCTTATCATCCGCATTACAATCACGAAACACGGTTCAACAGTCACTTGATTTTTCTTATAAAAATGGTTATGTTACTACTAAGTCATTTTGAGACAGCCAGGAAAGGATCATCCCATGAAAATTACAGGCATTATTGCAGAATACAATCCATTTCACAATGGACATGCTTATCAGATAGCAAAAATAAAAGAGGAAACAGACAGCGATTATGTCATTGTCGCCATGAGCGGAGATTTTGTGCAGCGGGGAGAACCTGCCATCACAGACAAATACGAACGCGCCAGAATGGCACTCTCCTGCGGTGCGGATCTTGTGCTGGAACTCCCTGCTCTTTTTGCCTGCGCTTCTGCAGAATATTTTGCCAGAGCAGGTGTCGCGCTCTTTACACGGATGGGCTGTGTCGACTACCTGTGTTTTGGAGCTGAAAATGCAGACCTTTCCCAGTTAAATAAAATCGCAGGCATTCTTGTCGATGAGCCGCGTTCCTATCAGGATGCCCTGAATATTTATTTAAAAGAAGGGAAAAATTTTCCTGCCGCCAGGATTCTGGCATTAAAATCTTATCTTAGTGCTGAATCTTCCGACGCTGCCTTGCAGACAGAGCAGCTTACCAGCCTCTTATCCACACCAAATAATATTCTTGGCATCGAATACCTGAAAGCATTAAAAACATGCGGATCACAGATTACACCTTATCCGATTCTGCGGGAAGGTGCCGGATATCATGACACCGATATTCTCTTAAAAAATGCCTCTGCTTCTGCCATCCGGCAGACTTTAAAACAGGCTGGCTCTTCCGGCAGTTCTTCCGGCTCTGCCCCGGATTTTGCATCTTTTTCTGCTGCCATGCCACAGGAAGCTTTCCAGATTTTTTCAGAATATCTCGCCTCCTCCACTTATCTGGAAGCGGATGATTTTTCCGGTATTTTAAATTATCTGTTGCTTTTTTATCCGGCAGAAGCACTTGCCTGCTTTGCCGACTGTAATATTGAAATTGCGAACCGTCTGAAAAAGAACCGCAGTGCATTTTCCTCTTTCACGCAGTTTGCTGCCTTAAATCAGAGCCGCGACATTACTTACGCACGCATGAGCCGTATTTTTACGCATATTCTGCTGCATATGACAGCCGAAGATTATAAGCAGGCAAAACAGCTTGGTTATGTCCCTTACCTGCGCCCGCTTGGATTCAAAAAATCGTCTTCTGACGTACTTGGCGAGATCAAAAAACACACGGATATTCCACTGATAGGGAAGCTTGCAAATGCCAGACAGACGCTTTCTGACGATGCCTTCCGGCTTCTTGAAAAAGATATTTTTGCGGCTGATCTCTACGAACAGGTACTTGCACAAAAAAACAGAACAATCCCACGAAATGAATACACCCGTGAAATTGTTCTGCTGTAATGATTCTCAGATTGTTCTGATCACTTCTGTGACCAGTTGTTTGAACTGTCTGGAAACACGATCTGCTGTCTCCTGCACTTCTTTGTGATCCAGCTTTTGTTTTGACATACCGGCTGCAAGGTTGGTAATACAGGAAATACCACAGACTTTCATTCCCATATGATTGGCTGCCACCGCCTCACATGCGGTGCTCATTCCTGCTGCATCGCCTCCCCATGTCCTGCACATGCGGATCTCTGCCGGTGTCTCATAGCTTGGTCCGGTAAACTGCATGTAAACGCCCTCCTGCAGTGGTATCTGAAGTTTTTCTGCCGCCTTTCTCACTTTTTCCTGTAATTCCGGTGCATACACCTCACTCATATCCGGAAATCTCGTTCCGAGTTCGTCAATATTTTCTCCGATCAGGGGATTCTGGACCGCAGTTGTGATGTGATCTGTGATGAGCATAAAATCTCCCGGTTTGAAGTTATAATTCACACCGCCTGCCGCGTTGGTCAGAATGATCTTTTTTGCTCCGAGAAGTCCCATAAGACGTGTTGGAAGCACTACATCCGACATCGGATATCCCTCATAATAGTGCACACGTCCCTGCATGATCACCATAGGAACGCCCTCCACATGGGCAAACACAAATCTTCCCTTATGTCCTTTCACCGTGGATACCGGAAAACCTTCGATATCCGCGTAATTGATCGATGCCTCAATTTTTAAATCATCTGCGTAATCCCCAAGTCCGGAACCTAAAACAAGTGCCGCCTCCGGGACGAAATCTGTTTTCTCCCGGACACTTTTATAGCATTTCATTAATTTTTCATATACTTCGCTCATGGAATGTTCCCCCTTTTGCAATCATAGTGGCGAAACTCTCACTAAAGTTTTTCTATCAATTATATGATCTTATTAATGATGGAATAAGCGAATTCCGGTGAATGCCATGGCAATGCCGTATTTGTTACAGGTTGCAATGACATGATCGTCACGAATAGAACCGCCTGGCTGGGCGATGTATTTCACTCCGCTCTTATGAGCACGTTCCACATTATCTCCAAATGGGAAGAATGCATCGGAACCAAGCGCAACGTCGGTGTTTTTATCTAACCATGCGCGTTTTTCCTCCCTTGTAAACACTTCCGGTTTTACTTTAAAAATATTCTCCCATGCGCCATCTGCAAGCACATCCATATAGTCCTCACCGATGTAGAGATCGATCGCATTATCTCTGTCTGCACGTCCAATCTTATCTAAAAACTGAAGTCCGAGCACCTGTGGAGACTGGCGTAACCACCAGTTATCTGCCTTAGAGCCGGCCAGTCTGGTACAGTGGATCCTAGACTGCTGTCCGGCACCGATACCGATTGCCTGTCCACCTTTGACATAGCATACGGAATTGGACTGTGTGTATTTTAATGTAATCATGGAAATTGCAAGATCCATTTTCGCAGAATCCGGGATTTCCTTATTCTCTGTCACGATGTTGTCAAAGAAATGCTCATCGATCACAAGCTCATTTCTTCCCTGTTCAAATGTGATTCCAAACACTTCTTTATGTTCGATCGGAGCCGGTACATAATCCGGATCGATCTCGATCACGTTGTAGTTTCCTTTTTTCTTTGCCTTTAAAATCTCAAGTGCCTCATCTGTATAGCCCGGCGCGATCACACCATCAGACACCTCTCGTTTGATTACAAGTGCTGTCTCTTTGTCACAGACATCGGATAAGGAAATGAAATCGCCGAAAGAAGACATTCTGTCCGCGCCTCTGGCTCTGATATAGGCGTTTGCAAGCGGTGTGAACTCTACGTCCATATCGTCTACCCAATAGATTTTGCGCTCTACCTCAGACAATGGAAGTCCAACTGCTGCTCCAGCCGGAGATACATGTTTAAAAGAGGTTGCTGCCGGAAGTCCGGTTGCTTTCTTTAATTCACTTACCAGCTGCCAGCCGTTAAATGCATCTAAAAAGTTGATATAACCCGGTTTTCCGTTTAACACTTTGATTGGAAGCTCGCCGTTTTCCATATAAATTCTGGATGGTTTCTGGTTTGGATTACATCCGTATTTTAACTCTAATTCTTTCATCTTAATCTCCGCTCCTGCTTATCTTTGATTTTTTAAAAAATTTATGGTCTTTACTTATTTTTATTTACAATTCTTGTCTCGTATTTTCCGGTTTCAATGTCAATGTAACGTACAAATAAGGAAACTTTGTTCTCCTCATTAAGATTTTCCCATACCAGACTGGTAAAGGTATCAATGTCTCCTTCCAGACCAACAAGCTTTGGTTCTCCCTCAAAACTTGGAAGCGGGTTTCCGTCTCCCATATAAGTGTGGATAAAATGTGCTTCTCCGGCAACCGGATTCTGATATGCAAATGTGTAACGGTTACATGAATCCGGATTTCCGTTATTGCTCTTTAAGATAGACATCGCATAATTGTAAGTTCCATTGTCAATGTGCATGATTCCTGAAATTCTTGGTGTATAGTTTGGAGCATCCGGCTCAAACTCTCTGGTTCTTAATGCCTGCTCAAACGTCTGCTGTTTATCCATCAACTCATAAATCGTGTCTGTCTGATCCCCATTGGTAACAATTGTTTTATTGCCAAGTACACGAACCGGAGCATAAATGATCAGGCTTGGATCACTTAATTTCGAAGGATCAAATGCCTGTGTACGGATTCCTTCCCCATCCTCCACAAACACACGGTTGCGACTGTTCTCACTTCTACCCATAATAAAGTAAGCAGTTACTGCATATTTACCATCTGCGGATTTTCCGATGACGATTCCACGTCCTGGATAAGAATTTCCTGCAAGTTCATTTGCTAATGAGATTGATTTCATAAATCCTCCTACTCTCCTTTGTTCTACAAAGTTCATTTATCTGTGTAATGATTCAATACCTTTTTATATTAGCATTGCAGTTTTATTTTTACAATGGATTGGCTCTTATTAGTGTCATGAATTTATTTACTAAGTTATATAAGTTGTATTAATATATAATAAAACTCACTCTTTTCTCAGATAACCGTTGCTGACGGATGAACCATAACGAAAAAACTGCCCACAAAAGTGAGCAGTCCTGAATTCTAGTTTTTAAAGCTGTGGATTGGTGCCGGAATTCTTCCGCCACGATTGATAAAGTCATCACATGAAAACTGATTTACCGGCATGATCGGTGCATAACCGAACAGTCCACCGAATTCCACCTGTTCGCCAACGCCTTTTCCAATGACCGGGATCAGACGGCAGGCTGTTGTTTTCTGATTGATCATACCGAGCGCCATCTCATCTGCGATCATACCGGAGATCGTAGTCGCCTTTGTATCACCCGGAATTGCGATCATGTCAAGACCAACGGAGCATACGCAGGTCATCGCCTCTAATTTTTCCAAAGTGATGGCACCAGCCTGAACTGCATTGATCATTCCCTGGTCTTCACTGACCGGAATGAATGCACCACTCAGACCGCCGACATAAGAGGATGCCATGACGCCACCTTTTTTCACCTGATCATTTAACAGTGCCAAAGCTGCGGTCGTTCCCGGTGCTCCGGCATACTCTAAACCAATCTCACAGAGAATATCTGCCACACTGTCACCGATTGCCGGTGTCGGTGCCAAGGACAGATCAACAATACCAAACGGAATATTTAAAAGTCTTGATGCCTCCTGTGCGACAAGCTGTCCGACACGTGTTACTTTAAACGCTGTCTTTTTGATCGTCTCGCAGAGCACTTCAAAATTCTCGCCGCGCACTTTTTCAAGAGCTGTCTTAACAACGCCCGGTCCACTGACTCCGACATTGATGATCGCATCCGCCTCTGTCACACCGTGGAAAGCTCCTGCCATAAACGGATTATCATCCGGCGCATTGCAGAACACTACAAGCTTCATACAGTCCACGGAATCACGGTCTTTCGACTGTTCCGCCACCTCTAATAAAATCTCACCCATTAATTTGACTGCGTCCATGTTGATACCTGTCTTTGTAGACGCAAGATTGACCGAACTGCACACACGGTTCGTTCTGCCAAGTGCTATCGGAATAGACCGGATCAGCATCTCGTCTGCTGTTGTCATTCCCTTGGAAACCAGTGCAGAATATCCGCCGATCAGGTTTGCTCCCACTTTTTCAGCGGCGCGGTCTAAAGTGTCGGCGATCGTTGCAAAATCTTCCGGTGTCTTACATGCAGAACCACCTACCAATGCGATCGGTGTCACGGAAATCCGTTTGTTCACGATCGGAATTCCAAATTCATGCTCGATTTTCTCGCCCACTGCGGCAAGATCTTTTGCAACAGTTGTGATGCGGTTATAAATATTTTCATTTAATTTATCCAGATTGGAATCAATACACTCTAAGAGACTGATACCAATGGTAATGGTACGGACATCAAGATTTTCCTGTTCGACCATTTTATTTGTCTCATTTACCTCAAAGAAATTAATCATTTACTGCTTTCCTCCCTAGATTCTGTGCATCATATCGAAGATCTCTGCTTTCTGGCACTTGATCGATACGCCGATCTCCTCGCCCAATACGTCCAGATCTTTCTGGCAGTCTGCAAAAGCTTTTGCAGCCTTTGTCATGTCAACGATCATCATCATATTGAAGTATCCAGATACGATGGTCTGGGAAATATCTAAAACATTTACTCCATTTTCTGACAGATAAGTACAGACTTTTGCAATGATACCTACTGTATCTTTTCCTACTACTGTAATAATGGTTTTATTTGCATTATGTTCCATGGTTCATGTCTCCTCACTGTATTCTGCCCGGTTCCATAATTTTTTCTCACGTTACCAAGCTAAATTGTAATTATGTTCCATCATAGCATACTCTTTTTATCATTTCCACTACTTAAGTTCTTTTTATTTATTAAATCATCTAATAAGTATTATTAGAATACAATTTTTTGTGATACTTCGTCACGCTTCGCCACAAACATTGGAAAATCATCCCCCTTATAAGGGTTATCTCCCAGCTCCACTTCCAGACGCACCGTCTCATAGGCAAGCTCCGGATAATTATTTTCTTTGCTCAGATGTCCTAACACGATATGTTTCAAATGATCGTGGAGCACTTTTCCTAACAATTGTCCACTCCGCTCGTTCGACAAATGTCCTTTATCCCCAAGGATACGCTGTTTCAGAGGATATGGATATGCTCCTGCCTGAAGCATGCGCACGTCATGGTTGGCTTCTAAGAGCAGCACGTCCACATTCTGCAGCTTCTCCACAATATGGTCGTCATAGGTTCCAAGGTCTGTCATGACTGCCACGTTCTTTTCCTGCTGTCTGATCTTGTAGGCAACCGGATCTGCCGCATCATGGGAGATGGACACCGGTTCGATCGTAAGATCACCGATTGTAAACTCCCTTTCCGACTCGATCACCTGAAAAAGTGCCTCGTCTATTTTTCCAACGGTTTTTGTATGTAAAATAGCATCAACGGTTTCCCCTGTTGCATACATCGGAATGCCATATCTTCTTGCAATCACTCCGAGTCCTGCGATATGGTCGATATGCTCATGTGTGATGAGGATTCCCTGCATATCTGCAGTCTTTAGATCAATACTGTTTAAACCGTTCTCAATCCTTTTTCCACTGATTCCCGCATCGATCAGCACATGACAGTCATCTGAGCCGACACAGATACAATTTCCGCTGCTTCCGCTTGCAATACTGCATAATTCCATAAATCTATTTCTCTTTCCAAGCCAGTTCGATCACATCACCATCTTTTAATTCTGCGGTGTACTGTGCATTCTGGCCATTTAATTTTGTAATGATCGCTCTTCCTGCAGAGGCAGAAAGGTCAAATTCGTAAAATTCAAAGAGATCCACAAACATATAGGACTCTCTTCCTGTCAGCGTGACCGGTGTGCCATTGATGATAACTTCCACAGAATGCGTTTCCTTCTCTTTGGCTTCCTCCGAAGTTTCGTTATCTGCCGGACTTTCCTCCGCCGTCTGCGTTTCTTCATCCGTTGTCGCAGATGCATCATCCGCTGGTACGCTGTCTTCTGTCTCACCTGCCGTTCCGCTGTCTGAAACATTCTCCTCCGGTGCCTCTGCCGTATCTGCTGTTTCTTCAATGCCTTCAGCGGCCATCTCCTCTATTGTATCAGACACATGTGTGCGGAAGGACAGGATCGTCCACTCAATATTAAAGTTCTCATAGACAAAATAATTCAGGTCGACCACCCGGTTATTCACAATGATCTCTTTTTCCGTGTCGATCTCCACATCCATAAATTCTGCGATCTGCTCGACGGTATAATAAGCCCTCGTCTCAATTTCGTCTCCCTCTTTGATCAGGTAAGAGGCTGGTTCTAATTTACCATTTACCTCAACAAAACGCGGGCATACGATTTTCCTGCCGTTGACAATAAATGTTATGGTGGATGTATGGTACTCCTCTAACTGCTCGATGGTGATCATGGCATCCGCTCCCGCAGTGGATGGGCAGATCTCGATCTCTGAATTCGGTTCTAACTTAGTATTGATGCCTGCCGGTTTTCCATTCATAGTGATCACAGCAGATTCCCCTGGCAGACCCCTCTCCACTTTTGCCACACCATTGACGGTATAGTTCACTTCTTTTCCACGTTTTGGAAACAGATCTTCATTGGCTACTCCCGCCTGTAATGCGGCATCCATGATCAGAAGCTTATTGTTGTCATACATCTTAATCCGTTCGCCGTTCAAATGTACCATGATAAAACTGTTTTTCTGGTCATAATAATTCAGACAGATACCGATCGGAGTTACGATGAGCGGATCTTTTTCGATATCCGGCTGTTCAAAGGTTACTTCCTGCAGTACTTCCTCACCGCGGAGAGCAACACGCTCCTGTGGAAGTCCAAGTTTATCTGCCAGCATCTCGGTGTAACCGTGGATTTTTCCGCCTCCACCAACGACAAATGTAGCACTGACAGTCTGTCCGCCATTTAACTCTTTGATTTTCTCCGCCACTGCGGTCGTCATTTTATCTGTTACAGGCTCTATGAGTTCCCATACTTCCTTCGCAGGAATGGAGTGCTCGATCATCATGATATCTTTGTATGTGATCATTTCCCCGGTCGTACTTGCAAGCTTGATACGCTCTGCGGTCTGGAAATCGACCAGATAATGCTGTACGATCAGTTCTGTCAGTTCATCTCCGGCGAGTGGAATCATGCCATAGGCAATGATACTTCCATCTTTCGTGACGGAAATATCCGATGTTCCGGCTCCGACATCGACTAACGCGATATTCAGCATACGGAACGATTCCGGGATGGCAACGTCAATCGCTGCAATAGGCTCCAATGTCATATTGGCAACTTCAAGACCTGCCTGCGCCACTGCAGAATACAGTCCGTCCACAACATCCTCCGGCAAAAATGTCACGATGATATCCTCACTGATGACCTCTGCCTTATGTCCTTCGATGTTGGAATAAACCTCCTCATTCAGATAGTATTTCACAACAGAATATCCCACGCAGTAAAACTTGTATCTTGTGTCATTTTTCTCTTTTAATAGGGACTGTGCCTTTTCAATTCCAAGCAGATCCAGTGTATGGATATCTTCCTTCGTAACAACGGTCTCTTCCGGATATTCATATTCTACATTTGTCGTTACTGTTTTTAACACACGACCGGCTGCTGCGATACATACTTCTGTCAGCGGACATTCAATCTGTTTCTCCAATTCCTCTTTTACCGTCTGGATCACTTTGCCCACACGGCCAATGTCATGAATCTGTCCATCGATCATCGCCCTTGTCTCATGCTGCATGACATACTGTGCCACAACGATAAATTCATTTCCTTCCTTATATCCAACCGTACCTACTACATTTCGTGTTCCAATGTCCAGTCCAAATACATATGGCTGTTCGAATGTCTGTGTTTCATTCATCTGTAGTGTCCTCTCACTTACCTTTTCTTTGTAATTCCCTGATCCGTTCCAATTGTCTGCAAAATCCATCAGATAGCGCACACTGCCGCATCGATCTGTCTCTGCATTTCCTCTAACCCTTCATTGTTGTCGATCACAACACTGCAATGCTTCCGGTACTCTGCTTCCTTCAACTGACTCGAAAAAATCTGCTGTACCTTCTCTCTGGAATACCCACGGGATTCCATCAGTCTTGCCTCACGGATCTCCTCTCTTGTATAAATATACCAGAGTTCATCACAAATTTCATCATAATGTTCTTCAATTAAAAGTGCCGCTTCCAAAACAAGCAGTGCAAGCTTTCCTTCCTGTCTCTCTCTCTCTGCTTCTGCTATCACATATGCTTTCACTGCCGGATGTACGATCCCGTTCATCCTGGCACGCCTGTTTCCATCTGAAAAGATCACCTTCGCCAGTTTTATCCGGTCAAAATGTCCATCTTCCTTATAAATATCATGCTCCGGAAAAGCCTGCCTGATCTGCTCATAACAGTCCGTTCCCGGTTCCATCAGTTCATGTGCGATTTCATCTGCCAGCATGACACGCACGCCAGGTTTGGTTGCCAGATAATCTAAAACTGCTGATTTTCCGGCTCCTACACCACCTGTGATCCCTATAAATTTCATATTTTCCGTCCACCCTTATCTTCTTTCGTACTGTCCATTTCTGACACAAAGCTATTTTGCCTCGTACCAGTTCTTTCCAGTATGAAGGTCAATTGCCAGAGCCACCTTCAGATCTGCTGCATGCTGCATACCTTCCGTCAGGATTTCTTTTACTCTATCAATCTCATCCTCTGCTGTCTCAATTAAAAGTTCATCATGCACCGTGATGATCAGTCTTGATTTCAAATGTTCCTCCAACAGCCTGTCATGCACACGTATCATAGCAATCTTGATAATGTCTGCGGCTGTTCCCTGAATTGGCGCATTCATTGCCACACGCTCTCCAAAAGAACGCTGCATAAAGTTACTGCTGGAAAGTTCCGGAACCGGACGCCTTCTTCCAAACATGGTTGTCACGTATCCGTTCTTTTTGGCATCCTCCACAAGTCCGTCTAAAAATGTCTTGATCTTTGGATATGTTTCAAAATACCGTTCGATATACTCCGCTGCCTCTTTTTTACTGATACTTAAATCCTGGCTTAATCCAAAGGAACTGATTCCATATACGATTCCAAAGTTTACCGCTTTGGCATTTCTTCGCTGTAAATCTGTCACCTCATCAAATGGAATGTGGAATACCTGTGATGCAGTGATTCTGTGGATATCCTGTGCCTCTCTGTACGCCTCGATCAGTTTTTCATCCCCGGACATGTGCGCTAACACACGAAGCTCGATCTGCGAATAATCGGCGTCCATGAACACACATCCCTTTGCCGGTAAAAATGCTTTTCGTATCAATCTGCCAAGTTCAATCCTCATCGGGATATTCTGGAGATTTGGTTCCGTACTGCTTAATCTTCCGGTAACCGTGATCGTCTGGTTAAAGGAAGTATGGATTCTTCCATCCTCCTTAATATAATTGGCAAGTCCATCTGCATAAGTGGATTTTAACTTGGTAAGCTGGCGGTATTCCAAAATATCTGCAACAATTGGATACTCTGGTGCAAGTTTGTCTAACACATCTGCGGCTGTCGAATATCCGGTCTTTGTCTTCTTTCCGTAAGGCATTTCCAGTTTTTCAAACAGAATCATGCCTAACTGTTTTGGAGAATTGATATTAAATTCTTCCCCTGCTTCCTTATAAATCCGGGTTTCCAACTCTGCAATCCGGACTGCAAGTTTCTCCCCGTACTCTTTCAGATTGGCTGCATCAATGGCAATTCCTGTGTGTTCCATGTCTGCAAGCGTAAACACTAACGGCATCTCAATAGTTTCATAGAGATGTTCCATTCCGGCCGCTTTCAGATCTTCCATCATTGACTTTTTGCTGGCAAATGCAGTGTATGCCATAAAGCAGACTGTCTTTAAAAATTCTTCCGGTTTCTCATCCATTGCCAGATCATAGCTTAACTTTCCAAGCAGATCCACTCTTGATGGGATCATAAGGCTGCTGTAATCCTTTGCAATGTCTTCATACAGATATTCATTTTTTAACGGATTGAGCAGGTATGCTGCAATGACGTTATCAAAAATATTTTTCTGATTGAGACATCCGTTTTCTTTCTGCTCGATCATATGGAGCAGTCCTAGCTGCGGTTTTAAATCCAGTGTCATATATCCTGCCGCCGCAGAATGTGTGAGAAGGTCTAATAACACACCGCTTGTCAGTTCTTCGCCTGCCCTGAAAAAATAGGTATCCTCCTCCCCAAAGCAGACTGCCATTCCAAGGAACTCCTTCGTCTGTGGTGTTGCAAAAAGATTCATCTGCCCACCAGCATCCATGTTCGCATCCTTTTTTTCCTCCATCGGAATGATCTGAAATGCACATTCTATGCCTTTGATCTTTGCAAAAATCTTTTCGGCTTCCTTCTTCTCTGTCACAAGCTTAAAATGTTCTTCCGCCTGATTCTTTGGTGCATCCACCTCAAATCTGCCAAGCATATTCTTAAACTCCAGACGTTTGCACAAAAGATACGCTTCCTCTGTATACAGATCTTTGATCTGCTCTAATCTTGCACTCTGCAGATCATAGTCAATATCTGCATGGATCTCGATTGTCGCTAATGTCTTACTCATCTGTGCAAGCTCATAATTTTCCTTTAAATTCTTGCTTGCCCGCGGTGGTTTGATCTCATCCACATGCGCATAACAGTTTTCAATGCTGCCGTACTGCGCAATGAGTGCTGTTGCTGTCTTTTCCCCGATTCCCGGAACGCCCGGAATATTATCCGAAGTATCTCCCATCAGTGCTTTCACATCAATAAACTCGATCGGTGTCACCTGATATTTTTCTAAAACTTCCTTCGTATTATAATCCTCAATCTCGGTTCCGGTGCGCTTTGTTTTCGGAATACGGATTTTAATATGATCAGTAGCAAGCTGCAATAAATCCCTGTCCCCTGACACAACGGATACTTCAAGTCCTTCTGCTTCGCTGCGTTTTGCAATGGTTCCCAAAATATCATCCGCCTCATAACCACCTTTTTCCACGATGGTCACACCCATGGCCTTTAACATTTCCTTCATCAGAGGCACCTGTTCGCGGAGTTCCTCCGCCATCGGCTTTCTGGTTCCCTTGTATTCTGCATACATCTTATGACGAAAAGTTGGCTGTGATACATCAAAGGCAACCGTCAGATAGTTTGGCTGTTCCTCCTCTAAAATCTTAAATAAAATATTTAAAAATCCATAGACCGCATTGGTATGAAGTCCCTCGGAATTCGTCAGATCCGGGATTCCGAAAAATGCCCGGTTTAAAATGCTGTGTCCATCGATCAGTACCAGCTTTTCACTCATAAACTTTGTGTCTCCTTCTTATTTTTTCACTGCTCATAAAAAAGCAGTAAAGGGGCTGCCGCATGCGGCAGTCCCATCCTGTAACAAATTAAATTGCGCGGGTATACTTCTTCAGCCATTCGTTCTCTTCCTCTGTCATGTAAGGAGAGAGCACTTCATATACCTTCTTATGATAATCATTTAACATCTGCTTCTCACGTGGGCTCATCTGCTCCGGATCGATTCCATCCAGATCGATCGGTGCGTAAGTGATGTTCTCAAATTCCATAAACTGACCATATTCATTCTTCTCTGCTTTGCGGCAGACCAGTTCATTCTCCGTGCGGATACCATACTTTCCTTCCAGATATACACCCGGTTCATCGGTTGTGATCATACCCTCTTCCAGCACACCGCTGTCATGGCGTTCCGGCACGATCTTCCAGCGGAAGCCGTTTGGTCCTTCATGCACGTTTAAGATATAACCGACGCCGTGTCCCGTACCGCATTTGTAGTCAATCCCCATATCCCACAGTGGACCACGTGCGAGAATATCCAGATTCAGACCACATGCACCATATAAAAACTTTGCATTGGCAAGCTTCATATTGGAACGGCATACTGCTGTGAAATGCTGTTTCATCTCATCGCTGATCGGACCTAACACAAAAGTTCTCGTGATATCGGTTGTTCCCTCATAATAATGTCCGCCTGAATCTACCAGTAAAAAGCCTTCCGGTTTTAATTCGGTATTGGATTCCGGTGTTGCAGAATAGTGCATCATCGCTGCATTTGCACCGTAGGCACTGATGGTCGTAAAGCTTAAATCAATAAAGTTCTCCTGCTCTCTTCTTCTTGCCTCCAGATAATCGGACGCAGAAATCTCTGTCATTGGGATTTTGCCGATATTTGTTTTCAGCCAGTACATGAACTTTGTCACTGCCACACCGTCTTTGACATGTGCAAGGCGGGTGTTATCCACCTCAACCGGATTCTTGACTGCCTTCATCAGCTCGGTAGGGTTTGGTTTATTTATAACCTGAATGTTCTTATTTAATTCACTGCAGATACGATAATTGACACTGCTCTTGTTCATCAGAACCACGGTACTCTCCGGAATGGTCGGAACATAAGTGTAAATATCATCGTATGGTCTTGTCTCGATATGATTTTCCTTCAGATAAGCGCGGATGGTATCATCCACCACTTCTTCCTGTAAAAACCAAATACACTGATCCCTGGTCAGAACAAGATAGGACAATACTACCGGAACGCTCTGGATATCACCGCCACGGATATTCAAAAGCCATGCAATATCGCAAAGGCTCGTAAGAATGTGGACATCTGCACCTTCCTCTGCCATCTTTGCACGCACATCTTTGATCTTCTCTGCAGTGCTCTTTCCGGAATATTTTTCTTCCAGTATAAATAATGGAGCTTTGGATAACTCCGGTCTGTCTGTCCAGATCAGATTGATCAGATCTTCCCCTACAAAAAGAGAACCTTTCTTTTCCTCTGCGATTGCCACAAACTTTTCACCCCAGGCACCGTTTACGGTTCTTCCGTCAAAACCGATGCAGCCGCCCTGTGGCAGTTTGTCTTTTACAAATTCTTCTACGGCAGGTACACCTTCCTCTGCCATACGATATAACGTGACAGTGCTTCCCTCTAACTGTTTCTCAGCCTGCACAAAATAGCGGCCGTCTGTCCAAAGTCCTGCCTCTTTTAACGTGATGACTGCCGTTCCTGCGGAACCGGTAAATCCTGTAATAAACTTTCTTGCCTTAAAATGCTCCCCAACATACTCTGACTCATGAAAATCAGCGGTTGGAACTACGTAAATATCAATGCTTCTGCGTTTCATCTCTTCGCGAAGCGCAGTTAATCTCTCTGGTATCATTTTTCTTCCTCTCTCTATGTCTCATTTATGCCTGTATGGCATATTATCAGTTACTGTTCACTCGTATCTCGTTCCAGTAACGATTATCACTCTTAATTCTCATCCGTGAACTCAAAAAACTTCGTGTCGATCTCCGGATAAGACCTCTTTAAGGAAATCGGTCTGCCGGAACGGTTCAAAAAGCAATGGGAACTCTTTGCCGTTGTGCGCAGCTCCCCGGTCTCTTTGTCAGTCATCCGGTATTCCACATCCATCTTGATTCCGTTATACTTTGTGATCTTCGTCTCGATCACCACCGTGTCATCAAAATGAACCATACTGTGGTACTCGCAGGACACCGACAATACCGGACTGATGATCTCCATCTCTTCCATCTGCTTATAACTAAGCCCGATCTGTTCCATCAGATTCATCCTTGCCTCTTCCATCCATTTGATATAGTTGGAATGATGGATAATTCCCATCTGGTCTGTCTCATAATACTTTGCGTGATGCTCATAAGGGCGGATCTTGATCGCGCTCTCATCTTCCCCATAAATCCGTATCTCTTTTCCAGCCATGATCTGTCACTACCTTTCTATTTATCTTCAATAGCTGCCTGTGACTATCTTATCACTGCGGTAGTTTTATTTCAATGCCACTCTCTAAAATATTCCTGATAATCTTCTTCATCTGCAAAAAGCATGTACGCTCCGTCCACATATCCCATATAGCCTGCTTCGATCACATATCCCTTCATAAAAAAACACTCCTTTCAACCTTTTTACGTTCTCTCAAGTTGAAAAGAGTGTATCTTATTTACTGTCCAATAAACCGTACTTTTATGGTGTCTTAGAAAAAAATTTTATTTGTTATTGGCTTTTTCCTGAAATTTTTCATTGTCGATCACGAATCGTTCATGCGTTCCCTCACCGATCATGCCGCGCTCGTCAAACGCTTCCACTTTAAACACCAGTCTCTTGCGGTCGATCTCTACCAGTTCACTCTTGGCAGTCACTTCCATTCCAAGCGGTGTTGCTGAGATATGGGATACATTCATCAACGTTCCGACTGTTCCTTTTCCCTCCTCCAGTTCTGCTGCAACACTCTTGTAGGCAGCCTGCTCCATCAATGCGATCATGGAAGGTGTTGCATATACCTTCAGTTCACCGCTTTTCATTGCCTGTGCTGAATTGCTCTCTGATACTACCTCTTTTGCTTCTCCTCTGATACCTGTCTCTAACATCTGTTACCTCTTTCCTGTCTCTTAATCACTTTCTTCTTTATTAGTTCTGTAAAGATAAACTTATTTTAACACAGGCTTTCCGATACAACAATATTCTTTTCCTGTTTTCCTCTCCAAAAGGCAGAGAGCAGGAAAAGCATCAGACAGCCAAGACTGATCATGGCGCCAGTCTTCAGTCCGGGTGTTGTATAAATAAGTTCTATGTCATGTTTTCCCTCCGTCAACGGCACACTGATAAACGCCTCAGCAAATGTCTCAGGCTCTGTCTCTTTTCCATCCACATACACCGTCCAGCCATCTTCCCTTGCAATCGAAAATACGAGATTCCCCGTTTTTTCCACATCGATCGTACCTGTGATCTTCCGGTCTGAAATCGAGGTGAGTTCCATTGTCTGGCTGTTTAACGTCTCATATGCGGTATCCAGTGCATCCATATTCAACTGATAGGCAGTAATATTCACACGCTCGTTATTGGAATTTTTAATCCGGATCACATCTCCGGCTTTTGCATACCCCAGATCTAAAATATATCCGTGGGACGCCTTCGTAAAGGACTTCGTTCTTCCATCACTGACCTCTTCCTCAAGGGTGTCGGATGTCACAGAATTGTATGCTGCAAAATAATATCCGTCCTCCGTCACCTGAATCGTAGACACGCCGACTTCCGATTCCGCTGGAACTACTGAGAGCATCTCTTCCTGTGCCCCCAACAGTTCCGCAAGTTCATTCTGGTTGGAGACACCGCCGCCATTTTTATAGTCCCAGCGTTCTGCCACCTCATCGTCTACCATAAATCCCAGTGGAAGTGAATATTTGTTTTCATACAAATAAGTGTTCCCTGATGAAGCTGCAAGAGTGCGGATTGGGCTTTCCTCCATGGCATTGTCTGCGATCACATATTTTAAAGAGAGCATGGAAGAGATCAGAGGCGACGCACCGTTGATACAATAAAAATTCTTTCCACCTTCCATTCCAAGATCCTGATAAATATGACTGACATTGATGTTCATCAGCGAAGAAAACTGTGTTGCAGAGTAATAGCCGGACAACGCCGCATCATTTTTCGTTTTCCGCTCCATCTCCTCCGTCCGGTAAAAATACACCGCGCTGTTTTCACTTTCCTTTTTCTTCGCCTGCTCTAAAACGTTTTCATAATCCTTCCAGTCTTTCACATAAGAAGTTCTGCTCACCGTATCCAGACCTGTCATATCAAAGTTGATCGTCAACTCTGTAATCACTACAATTGACGTAATCAAAAAAACATAATCTCTGACTTTTGCAGTTCCTCCATACCACACCAGAAGCAGCACCGCGTACACAACGATAAACACTGCCGTCGTAAAGAAACTGTCGCTTCCGATCAGTTCGCTGTCAGACCAGCGGTACGCTGCATACAGGAATGCCCCATCCAAGACCAGTGCCACAAGCACGTGATACCAGCGGTTTTCTTTCAGATGCAAAAATGTCTCAAAACACAATACTAACAATAAAAAACTGTATAAAAAGCTCTGTCTGCCCGGCAGCGAATCCGGGAAATGTAATCCATGCCAGATAAAATCCAGCATATTATTGGCAAAGCTTAATGCCATAAACGCAAGCAGTAATACGCGCGGCAGTTTCTTTTTCCAGCTGATCCCGCGGTTCATCAGATATAACAGGATCAAAAACAATGTAAACACGCCAGTATAAATGTTTGGCCAGTGGTCACGTCCTGTATACGTTTCTACAAAAATACATTGCCTTCCCAGTTCTGCGATCAGATTAAAATACCATTCCACCGCACTTGGAAAAGAAATCCCCTGCGAGCCGCTCTCCCCTAAAATAATCGCTTCCGGGATCAGCAACACTGCACCTGTTCCACCCGCCAGAAGGGAATACCATGCAAACCGTACACATGCCCCGATTTTTCCTTCCCTCTGCTCCAATAAAAGGATCAGAAAATAGAGCACAAGAAAAATGCAGATCATAATCGAAATGTAATAATTGGACAAAATGGCTGTGGCCAGTGTCACATAATACAATGCAGCCTTTTTCTCTTTTACAAGCTGTTCCACACCGAGGATAATGAGCGGCGCAAGCACCAGACAATCTGTCCACATCACATTCCAGGCATAAGCTGCCATAAACGCAGACAGTGCATACGCCGTTCCAAATACCGCGATTGCCGGGTGATTTGTGTGAAAGTGCTTTTTCAGATAATATGCAAATGTCAGTCCACAGAGCGAGATACGAAGAATCATAAGGATTGACATGAATTCAATCACGTATCCCTTCGGGCAGAGTAAAAGAAACCAGTTCAAAGGGCTTGCCAGATAATAGGCAAACAGTGACACAAAATCCGCACCAAGCCCGATCGTCCACGAGTACATGAGGCTTTCGCCGCTTCTTAATTTATCCACAAACTCTGTAAAAAAAGGACAATATTGATGATACATATCCACCTGTAACAGACAACGCTCCCCAAATGGATACACTTCATGATCGATACAAATGATCACCGAGATCAGAAGTGGTATCAGAAAGGCGGCAAGCAGTGGCAGCCATTTACACCACTTTTTCGATTTTGTCTCATTGATTTGTGTCTGATTCATTCTTACAAACTCCTGTTTTCTTTCCTTCATTTCTTTCCTGATGAGCGATCTGTCTGCACACTCACTCTTTTTTCCAGTCAAATAGCTGATAATACTGCAGACTCTGGTAATCTTTCAATTCCTGTTTTAAGCTGGATGAATTTGTATCCAGACCATCTTTCGTGAGCACACGCATTGCAGAGATAACTGGATAATTCTGTTGTAATTCCAACAGATAAGAACCATATGCATTCTCAGAAATTCCTGCATAATGTAATACGTCCGCCGCAAGATAATTTGCACTTGTATCTTTTCCGCTCTCTGCATCAATGTCATAATTCGCCCAGATCACATATGGCACTTCATACCGCAGTTTCAACTGATCCTCTGTCAGTGTCTTTGTCGTCATACCATTCAGATTCAAAATCGGCGCTGCCACCGTGTCATTTGGCTGATGATCCCCAAAGAATACTACAATTGTCTTTTCGTCTGCCTCCTCAAAATAGGAAATCAGTTTTTCCAGTGCCTGATCCGAAAGTCTGACAAGCGATAAATACTGGCTCAAAGGTGTACTTTCCACACCCTCCACTGTGATATCCGGGGTAAAATTATCATAAGTATCCGAGTATCCACCGTGATTTTGCATCGTCACATTGAAAACGAATAAAGGTGTTCCCTCTTCTTTTTTCTCATATAATTCAATGATCTTATCCACACAGCTATTATCACTGACGTACTTGCGCACATAACCTGCTCCCCAGTACTGATCTTTAAAAATACTCTCTGAAAAGCCAAGCAATGGATATACCTTATCCCTGTCCCAGCCATCCGCATAATAAGGATGGGTTGCCACCGTCTCATAGCCCAAAGATGCCAGATACGCCGGGAGCGCCGGAAGTTCTTTCGTAATGTACTGCTGATACGGAATACTTCCCTGTGGCAGAAACGCCATACTGTTTCCCGTCAGGAACTCAAACTCTGTATTTGCGGTATTTCCTCCGCACACAGACACATTCAGATAACCTGTCACCGTATTTTCCGCCCCGTTCTGTAAACTGTGCAGATACGGCATATAATCTTCATTTGTTGTAAAATCTCCCAGCACATTCAGATCCGAAAAAGACTCATTCATCACAACAATGATATTGGGCAGTTCCTCTTTCTTTTCACTGCTGTCTGTGTCATCTTCCTGCCCTGCATAACTTTCCAGCAGCGCCTGCTCTTTTACAGCGTCATAACCTGCCGGTTTTTCTACAGTCATATATGCGAGATCCATTGCAAACGTCACTGCCACTCCATTTACCTGCGTCATAAATGCCGGAGTAAATAAAAATGGATACAATCTGTGTCCGGTCTGAAAATCTTCATCCTGTAGCAGATTGACAAACAAAACCAACACGATGCAGCATGCTCCCGCCGGAATCAGCCGCTTCCATAATTGAAACTTCGGCATTCCGGTTTTTACAAACTGCAGTAAAACGATCATTCCAAGAAACGCAAGCGTCACCACGATCATTCGAATATCCGGTTTAAAATCATAATTAGATGCCACACTTGCCGCCGTCTTCCAGGAAAAAATATCCCACGGCACGATCGGATTGGTCCGGAAACGGACCACATAAGCATTTGCGATTCCATAAATCATCGCGGTTACCAGCTCGATCCGAAGCCCGCTTTGTATCTTTCCGGTCACACTGACAAAGATCCACGCCAAAAGCTCAAAGAGCAAAATATTGAAAAACTGCGCCCACGGTCTTACCTCTTCGAATGGATTGTGTGTGTAGGCTTCCATGAGATAAAACGTGATCACCGGGAATACGATCAGTGTAACGATTGCTGCAATGAGCTGTATCTGTTTTTTATATTTCATCTGTTTCATTTTATTACTTCCAACTTTTCTAATTCATCTTCTGCCACGAAATTCTGCAAAAAAAATGTGCCAAAATGTTTTTCCGTGACCACAACACGGTACATTTTAGCACATCTCTTTTTCAATTGAAATCCATTCGCAGATTTTTCACATTTTTATAAGAATTCAGTGACAGATTTTTCCCTTTTACATCATTCCATCCGAATTGAAGTTTCCGGAAGAACCTCTGCTTAAATTCAGATAAAAATGAGCCGTTGCCATATGGGTATATGGATTTAAGAATAGATCTCCGATTCCAAATGTACATGCACTTAAAATCATCCAGCCGATAAAACTGAAATCCAGACAAAACAGCGACCATTTATTTCCATCCATCATCTGTTTGGATGCCTCAATCGCCTCCATGATCCCCATTTCCGGATGTTCTGCCATGATGTATGGTGCCATCGCATAACGATAGGTAGCGATGAGTCCCGGTATGATAAATAACATCGTCCATAAGAAAATAAAAATAGAAGTTACAATACGAAGCCCGAGTGCCTTTCCGAAATACTGGAAATAAGCAAACTCATCCTTAATGTCCGCATTCTCGCCCAATGCACGTTTGGAAAAATAAGCACACATACCAAGTTCCACTACACCACCGATCACAAACTGTGCCAGTGCATAAATGCTTAAAATGCTCATCATGACAGCCAGGATTCCGAGCATTTCTGCCGGAAGCTGATTCAGGCTCATATTTATCCCAAAAATCTGTACGCTCATTCCCTCCCCATATTGATAATTTGCGGTAACAGGTATAACGGACTGGATTCCTCCAAGCAATGCTCCTACAAAACAAACAAGAACTGCCATTCCCCAGTTTCCACTCAAAGATGCTCTTGCACGCTCACGGTAATCTGCTGCTCTCAACATAATCTCTCTCCTTTTTCTCCTAAAAATCAGTTCATTATCCATAATAAGTCTTTTTCTCCAAAAATAAAAGCCCTATTGCTTTATTTATAAAAATATTATATTGTGTTTTCATCACTTAAACATGCTTCGCTGCTTATACCTCATGGGCATGCGAACGGAAACAGAGAAAGGTAAGGTATTGTTATGGATGAATTTTTTGATCAGTTTTTTCCTACTGAATTTTTGATAGAATATTTAGAAAACGGTCCCGAAGAAAACATGGATCGTTTTCAGACTTATGTTGTGTATCGTTTCCTCACTTTTGCGGCAAAGGAAAATCCAGCTGTTATAACAGAATTAAGGGATACGTTAGAGTGTCCGCTCTCTATGGACAATCTCTCTGATATTTACCGTTTTCTGGATCAGGATTTTTATTTTTCTCCTTCTTTTTCCGAGAATTCTTTTGATCCGGTTCTTTTATGCTACGCCATCGCCATCATTGACGACAAATCCGGTTTTGGCCTTGCGATCTTAAACCGCATTTTCAAAGAGGCATGCCCTGAGATTTCTTCCGTGGATTTTTCAAATGTGGATGTGGATCTGGAACTTTTATTGCAGACAGAAGTACAGTTTTATGCTGCCCTTGCCATCTGTTCTATCCACTATAGTACACTGATCGCATTGCTTCCAAAATTTGCGGCCGCCTATATGGAAGATCTGCATTTTACGTGCGAAGATTTTATTCTCTACGATTTTATGGATGAATATTTTGAAACAAAGAACTGTTCTGCCAACCCTGCTTTTCAGGAAATGACCGATACTCTGGTGCTGGCAACCCTGCAATCTTTCGATACGGATCTTGAAAACTTTACGTTAGATGGTTTATTCCAGTTAAAACACCCTGCCGGACGTTTTGCAGCCATTTACCGCAGCGGCGCGATCGATATGAAAGATCTCCCGGTTCCGGCTGACGCTGCTGTTCTGATGAAGCATATCCTCTCCTATGCAGCCGCTTATGAGCTTCGCAACAACCTCTACGATTACCATCTCGATGAGGACAAGACGATCACGCTCACCAACTGGAAAGAAAACCTGAAATGGCATTATGTACAATACACCAATGTATACAATCTCGCCCTTTCCTCTTTTGTAGCTGCGTGCTACTCCAGAAAGCTGCTCCAAAAACAGTTTGAGGAAAACCTGCGTGAGCTGAATTATTAATGGAAAGTCCCCGGAATCACTGGAAACCGGGGACTTTCTCGTTAATAATTGCTCACGACAAGACGTTTTTTGAAGTGGATATCCATCTGGTCGATGGCGGTTCTTGCCTGACTGTAACGATTACGATTGGTGTTGATCACACAGATCTGACTTGCACCATGAAATTTCCTGCGAAGAAAAAAAGGAATATTGATCCAGCTCTTGGTAAACGGAATATGATTCTCCATCAGAACATGGATTGTCTGCTCACTGGTCTTCTCATTCGTTGTTCTGCATAATTCGATATCTTTGTCAATGTCTCTGCCATTTCCTAATGTCACACTTCTGCCCATAACATAAAACTCCTTCTTCACTTAATCCTGATCTGTACCTGTTTTCCAAGACTTCCTGCCACCTTGATCAGGAAATCAAGGCTTGGATTATATTTGCCGCTCTCAAATCTGGAAATATTAGACTTTTTCGTTCCCACACGCTCCGCCAACACTTCCTGTGTCATATCCTGCGCTTTTCTTGCATCCTTCAACTGCTGGACCACTTCATACCGGGGGGTAAGCTGTTGACCTGCAAGATGTTTCTTTTCTCCCTGAGCCAAACTGACGCCCTCCTGCATTCGCTCTTTCTTATTTGTAGTAAACGATTCTGTGCTCATTCGTTCATTGTTTTTTTATCTGCAATTCTTTTTTCACATGTTAATAAGTTATCATATATGATAACTTTCGTCAACAAAAAAAGCCTGAAAATCATCATTTTTCACAATATGTTTTTTCTTCTTAAAATATGTGTAAAATAATTTTCCAGAAGCAAAAAATTTTCTTGCAATCTGTCTTTGAGTATGATAAGATATTTCTTGCTTGAGCGATTTTGTTCAAGAAGTTCATAAGACGCAGGAGTGGCGGAATGGCAGACGCATCAGACTCAAAATCTGACGCTGGCAACAGTGTGTGGGTTCAAGTCCCATCTCCTGCATTGACAAAAAAGAGCCGTAAACACGCGATTTTTATTGAAAAATCAAGGGTTTACGGCTTTTCTAGTCTTAGAAATATTCGTCAAATAAATAGTAAATTTGTCATAAAAATACAAAATCTTGTCATGAATCTTGTCATGACAATTTACATGAAAACAGCCGGCAGATAAACTCTACCGGCTATGGTTTTATTTTTCGTACACAGTAACGTATTTTGAAGATGCCGTGATATATAACCCGGATTTAAGCTTGTACATACTGCCACCGCCGACCTTGATAGAACCCTCGGCAATGGTAAAGACTTCGTTCGCCTGTACCTTATGATCTACTGCTGAATCATCCCAGCTTGCACGCTTTCTTACTGCCAGACCGTCCATTAACACTCTGACATATTTTTTCACTTTCGGAAGTTGTACCGGTGCAACTGGCTTTGGAGCTGCCTGTACGTAATCTGCCAGAGCATAGGCAATTGCTGTACAAATCTGCTCGAATTTCTGCTGATATGTAGTGGCATCTGGATCGTTTACAAAGCAGACCTCGATTAGCATGGATTTTGCCTTTGTTTTCCGGATCACATATAATCCGCTACCTTCTTTTACTCCGCGATTTGAAAAACCGAGTGCTGCTATATGTTCACATACCTCTACAGCATCTGGATACTGTCTACCTTTATAGGTATACACTTCCACGCCGTGTCCGGCTTTCTTTGCATCGTTGTTAAAATGGATGCTAATAAAATAATCCAAATCAGTGCGGTTTGCCATATTTACAGCTTTCTGGAGATATGCCGACTGCGATGCAGCCTTATCCACTGTACAAGGTACAACCTCCACTCCGCATGCTTTAAACATCTCTGTCAGACGATTACATACTTTTCTTGTTTCGATGCTCTCTACGATCATACCAGATGTGCCAGATCCCGGTCCTGATAAGGTATGTCCTGCGTTTAATCCGATTCTCATAATTTATTCCTCACTTTCTACTTCTGGAATGCCGGCTACTGATGTGAGCAATGATGCAAGGCCAGCAACTAATGCAGTCTGTAACATCAATGACCATGCTGTTTCATTGAATGCTCCGATGACAAGCATTGTACCAGCAACTTGTGCCATCGTCTTAACAGCTCTGATTCCTGCTGCTTTGAACCATTTCTTTGTACTTACGCTTGGTTTTAAAACTGAATTTTTTAACATATTATTTTTCTCCTTCCAAATCTGCGATTCTGTGATTAATTACCTTGATCTGCTCCTCCACGACAGGAACACGCTGTGCAAAATTATTATGTAAGCGCACCTCGCGCGTTAACTCGTCAATTTTGCAGTCTGTGACCGCCTGTGCTGTCTGAAGCTTCTGTTCTGTTTTTTTCTGCCCCGAACTGACTGTAAGCACTGTTCCAATTAAAGTCAGTCCTCCTGCCACTAAAGCAGATATAATCGATTCCAAATGACCAACCTCCCTCTTTCTTTATAAAACCATTATAAATCCGCCAAGCCTTGTATTTGTGCCATTTTGCAACGCAAAAAGCGCCGGACAATTAATCGATAGACTAATCATTCGGCGCTATGGCACTGCTTTATTTTGTTGCTATTATTATACACCACAATTCATATAAATCAAATATTTTAAATCGTAATTCTGTGATTTTAAGAAAATGTACTGATTATCTAAATTTACATTTGCAAATTATTACCTTATAATTTTTTTGAGAGAGTCATCTACGAAATTGATTTAAAAAATACCTTCCCAGATGACTTTTCTCCTCCCATCGTGTTATACGAGCCGGAATTATCCGGCTCTTTTTATTTTACCATGTTGCATCACTGGAACCAGAGTTTAACATGGAATCGTGAAATAATAGATAATAATTTGGGGTTTGTTATTACATGTTTAAAATGTGGTCTTATTTGTTTTATAAATATACAAAGATTAAATAACGGAGATAAAGATGTTGACAGCAATATCTTGATTCCATCTGCATATAAATCACTAATAAGAATAGCCGTTTCAAATTATTCTTCGGAAAGAGAAGCGTTTGCAGAACTTTACGATAATAAATTGAGAATATATGCTAAACAAGGTCATTGGGTTAATATTAGTATTTTATATCCGGTCAACGAACATAATTAACCATCACAGTCCACAATAGTGAAAAGTGCTGAAGAAACGATGTCTCTAAGCCAGAGGATACGCATATACATCAGCATATCCGCCGGTGGTTGCAACATGTGTGGTAATAATATCACCTTTAAAAGCTCTTATACAACCGCATATCTCAATAACATTATTCGCCGATCTAGTTACAAGGTCGCCAATTTTAATTCCATTTAGCGAGATACTTGCTCCTGTTAGTGCTTTATCTGTCGTTTTAAGAGTATAAACTAATAAATAATCTTTAGTTAAAGCAGAACCGCTAGCAACTAGAATACCTTTTGTCCATTTAGCTGGATTTTTTAAGTTAGTTAAACTCTGGGTGACATCCTCTATTGCATCTTTATTTTCTGCTATCGCTCCGGTCACAGTTCCATCACCGATACCAGATATATCAGTCGTTCCTATTTTTTTAGTATTACTATTTGCCAAATCATAAGCAGCTTTTACAGCTTTTGGCGTTGCCGCCACTCCAGCAGTTGATGCACTTGTACTTGATGTGCTGTCTGATAATTTTACATGTCCCAAAACTGAATTGGTAGCTTTAGATGTTGTGTGACTTATTAATGTACTGACTGCCTTTGCAATCTTTCCAAACGCTACAGACGTTTTTTCACCACTGACCAACGAACTTAAGCTTGATGCTTCTGTGTATGTTGGTGTTTGGTCATTTGTTGCAACATTTGGCACATTTCCAAGTCCTATCTGATTCTTCGTCACGCCATGAGGGTTAGATTTATTTGCCACATGACTTATTAATGTACTGACTGCCTTTGCAATCTTTCCAAACGCTACAGTAATCATTTCTCCACTATTCAAATCTGACATGGCTGTAGACACTTCATAAGCTGGCTGCTTTAATCCATTAATCTCACGATCAATAATGTCCATGTTTTCATTCTGCACATTAATATCATAAAATTCATCCTCTGACGGCTTTGTTAAATTCAAATTTGTTGTTTTACTAGACATTCGTCAACACTTCCTCTCTCACTTGTTTCTGTGTGTATACTGCCAACTGCGCATGCGTGTAATGCGAAAGTATTTCATGCGTATTAAACATACTAACCGAAATAACCATATTAGCTGGCACAACACGTCTTAACATATCACACACATCCTGGTAATTATTCTCATTGCCTAAAGCTAATTTAACATTGAGTAAATATTTATCTGCGCTTAGAATCAGGCGATACCCATTCTCTCCGCACATTCTTTTTAATTGCTGTTCCAATACCGGCAGTGTATATGGAAGCTGTTCATTCAATTTAACCAAAATTCTAAATTTTCTCTCATCCAGCGTATCTGTCTTTTTGGGAATAATTCCAAGAATTTTCTCCATACGCTCTATACCGATAGTAGATGAATCTGATACAAATTGATCATTCAAGACATTTTCTGCTTGCGGCCAGACTATTTCAAATTCTGGCTGTTCGGCTTCCATAATTGCTTTTATTTCTTTATATACCGTCAAATATGGTGGCAAATAATCTATTATCTTACGCCCCATCCGTCACACTTCCTCTCACAGGAATGGAATTGGATTCCAATATTAAATTCTCTGCATTTCCATTTATTTTTGTATTTGAAATATCAATTACTCCGGCACAGTCCAAGATTCTTGTCTCAATTTGGCTGATTCGTACAATTAACTGATCAGACGACGCCCAGTTTTTTGCAAGTTCCTGAAAATAAGCATCAATAGCTTTTTCAATATAATTTCCAGATGTTTTCCAACTCCACCCTGTCTGATATACGATATTAGTTTCTATCTGTATCTCCTTTTTAGCCGCGCCATCTACCGTTACGATATGTCCGATTGGAGCTACCGAATCAATCTCTTTTTGTACTTTTCCTATCAATGTGATTGTAGGCACTGTATAATCTGATGCAATAATAGTTAACTTTACAGTTCCTCCGCCATTCCAGATAGGTGTTACTTTTACCCCACCAACACCTTCTATAGCGTTTGTTTTCTGCTTATAGTCTGTAATGTTGCCTCCATATGCCTGGCTCACAAGAGTATCAAAGTATCTCGATCTGAGATCTTCATCTGATTCTTCATTTTCTCCCGGAATTAAAATAGCTGTGATCTCTGCTGTTTCTAATCCGTTAATATAGTCAATTGGAATCAACTGACCAGAAATTCCATTGGGAAGGCTTCCTGCTGTCTCACACACCATCTCATACACACCATTTCCAATCGGTTCTTTAACTGTATAATTGTAATCTCCACAATTAAATCGCAAACCAGACAAATCCAAGTCAGTCGGTTTAAAAGTTCCCTGAACAATCGCATGTGTTGCTGGCTGTCTTGTGATTCCTCTTTCCATGCATCTTTTGTCCAGATAAACTCCTTGACAAGTATCTGCAAATGTCTGGTCTAAAGCTGTCTCTAATTCAGTATAAAGAATAGACATTTCAAATGCTGCCGGTGCAAGTGCATCAAATATAATCGCACCCTCACGCTTATCCAGTGCATCTGGCACACGGGACAACATGCGTTCCATAATCTTTTCATATGTCATCTCTTCGAACATTAAACACTCACCTCTTTTTCCATCTGAAAATCACCAAAAATGGTGTGTACTGAAAATGTACACACCACCTCATGTTTTTTACTTGTATCAAATTCAAATTGATCTACCGAATTAACTCTTTCATCTTGCAACAATGCTTCTTCGATTCGCCTGGTTATCTCAGGACATGCATATGTTACTGATTCGCCAAATAAATCCACCAATTCTATCCCATAATTCCATGAGTATATCGGGTAGACATATCGTTCTGTACATAATATCTTATATACCACCTGCTTCATTGCTTCAATGGTATCCACCGTACCTCTAACGCTTTCACTGATCATTCGATAATTTTTACTCGGCATATCCTCTTCATTTATTTCTGTAAGCAACAAATTATTAACACTTGGGATCATATTTACACCGCCTTATCCAAAATAATATAACTTTGACCGCCCTGGATTCTTGCAAGGATCACTTTATCTCCCGTTTTTAATGCATTATGGATTACTATTTTTTTCGTCCCCTTTTCATATTCCCAATCAACATCAACAGACATCTCATGGTTTGTTACATTACGCGCTAAGACAAGTTGTTCTTTCCCAAGTATAAGCTTCTGGTCTACTTTAACTTTTAATGGAGATACGCTTAATACTGTTCCTTCATAAAATCCTGCTGGTCCGGCGGAATTTACTGCATCTAATGCTGCTTGCTTGATCTGTTTGATCAATCCATCAAATTCAGACAAAATCACCACCCCTTAATGTCAAATTCATAAAATTCTCATTTTCTCTAAAAACATGCTTACACGATTCCACCAACATCATAGACTGAACTTTTGCAACTCCTAAATCCAGAATAACAGGTAATAAACATCCTGCCCGGACTGATACATCTCCTATTGCATTCGTAATCTGAAATGATTTTGATTTTCTGTTATACAATTGCAATAAAGATTCAACTTTTTCTTTGCCATTTTCACCCTCAGATAACTTATCGTAATACTGCAGCATTCCCCACTCATTCATTTTAGATGAATCCTGCGCAATATATACATCTCTCTGTCCGGTGTTCTTATTGTCATAAACAAGCTTTATTTTGTTATACGTCTGATCATCAATGGATGAGCTATATTTATAATTTTCTCCTGTTTCAGAATCAATCAAAATATTAACTGCCAAATTTGCAATATTTTTCAGTGACAATGAGCCGAAATCATCATATAAAACATACATTTCACCAACATTCATTAAAGTCTGATCCAGACAATCCTGCATGATGTCAAATAAAGATTTTCCGTCTTCCACAAGGGATGGTATTACATAACCGGTATCTTCCACATCTCCAGTCTGCAATTCAAAATCTGCAGCTATCAGCTCTAAAACTTCACCGGCTGTTTTCCCATTAATCACATAAGTATCCTTATTTTTAAAATACCGCAATTGATCATATGCAGTAATCGACAGCACCGGTTCCTTGTCCTTTTCTATTTTAAAAATAAAGCCATAAAACACATTTAATCCATTCCAGCGCAATCTCACTGGATTACCCTCTGTGACATTTAATTTGCTGTCATACATACATTTAAAAGTTAACTTTCCCGGTGATCCATACCTTTCAGTTTCCCATTTAATATCCTCTAGTACGGCGGGAAAATACACAGTATCTCCATTCTGGATTAATAATTCTGCTGACATTTTCCCTCCTATACCGGAATCGTAAATACTTGATTTGGATATATCAAATTAGGATTGCTGATTCCATTTGCATTTGCAATTTTCATATAATATGTTTTTGATCCACTTCCATAAAACTTTTTTGCTATTACACTTAGACAGTCACCCTTTTTGACGGTATAAGTGGTTGGCAAACCATTAGATGGTGCTGTTGATGTATTACGAGAATTTTTCACCTTTGCTGTTGTCTTTCTCTGCGTAATCGATAAAATAGCTGTTTTCGTTCCATATTCCTTATACTGCTTAAGCTTTATCGATACAGTAACGTCTAAACCGTTCTTGCTTTCTTCCACAATGTTATAATTTTCAAGTGATACTTTCATATTCGTATCAAATAACATCTTTCCGTTAGGAAATGCTCGTGTAACGATAAATTGAAATGGCAGTTTACTTTTTTTCAATGTCTCTATAGCATTCAGAAAGGCCTCTGCTGGCTGATAGCCATTTTTATAAACTGCAAAACCATATTGAACATTCGGTAACAGCGCATCAAATTCAATTTCTGTCAAACTGGCAGATTTCAAAACATTAATTTCACCATCATTTATAAGGTTATATGTTTTATTCTGTCCACCAATTTTAAGAGTGAGCTTCGATGGTGCAACCGGCAACAATGTTTTTCCTAAATAAAAATAATATGCCATTTTATGAATGCACCCCCTCTGCTGCTTGCTGCAATGCTTCTGTTACTCCATTAGCCAAATATGAAATCACTCCATCAAGATCTGTATCCTGGCTTACTGTATTTGTAACCCCTCCCATATTTACATTTACACTTGCTGTTGTAAAACGATTAATGACTTCCCGCTCTGCAAGGTCTCTCATGTACTCCAAATTTTCATTGCTGATATCTACAGAATCTGCAATTGCACTTGTATCTTTCGAAATATCTCCCAACGTTGAAGCCATTCCATCCGATGCAGAATCATATCCAGCGGAAGTAAGTAAATCTGAAAAACTGTCTGTAGATAATCCGCCGGAAAAAGCAGAAGATATTTTATCATCAATTCCTTTTCCGAAATCATAACCACTTTGATACGCATCACCATAATTTATACGGTCAAGCGTGTAGTCTTCTGGATTTAACTGATTTGATGCTGTTCCTCCCGCATCTTCAATTTTAGCGTCGATTTTTGCCTGTATTGTATCCTGAAAACCACTCACTGCATCAGCAAGACTAGATCCAAAGATTGTATCTAGTAATTTTGCCGCGCTTTCAACAACACTCAGTATAAAATTGAAAAGAGACATAAACATGGTTTCAATAGCAATAATCGGATGTTCAAAAACAATTCCAAAAGATGCTGCGAAATTTGCAATTAAATTCCACAGGCCGACTCCGACTGTTATAATCCTGTTTACCCATCCTATCACAATATTTCCAATCAGAGCACCGGCTGTAGCGATTACTCCACATATAACACCTGTCGCACTGATAGTTGTACCCTGTACCTTATTAATTGCTGCAACGACCATGTAAATTACTGCTATCACTGCAACAATGGCAAGTACAATCCATGTAAGCGGACAAGCATATAAAGCAGCATTAAATGCAATCTGTGCCGCAGATGCTCCGGTTGTAGCTGCCGCTTCTGTTGCTGTAGCTGTCCCATGCGCAACCGCTCTTATCGCAGCGACCAATTTTAATCCGTTGGAAACTGCTTCATATGCATTATGCATTATAAGCACACCATTATAAAATGCCAGTGCCAATGCCACACTATAAATAATTGGACTGATAATGGACCAGTTATCAGATACGAAAGCGGCTCCCTGAATCAGCGTATTAACCACACTCAGTGATACATTTGCAAGTACAGCCATATCATTTATTGCAGTCTTCGTAAATTGTTTAAATTCCTCACTATTCGCAATCTCATTAATTCTCTGTAATACCGGTTGGAATTTCATTAATGCTGTATTTTGCATAGATGTCCAAATCTGCGACCATGTCATAGGCATATTATTAAACTTGTCGTTGATCTCATCAGAAGCAGAAAAGATTGCCTGTTTTACAATATCAGCCGAAATCTGTCCCTCCGACGCCATCTGCCGGATTTCTCCGATTGGGACTTCGAGATAATTTGCGATCTCCTGTATAAGGTTCGGAGCCTGCTCAAAGATACTATTAAGCTCATCACCACGAAGGACGCCAGAGCCTAATGCCTGTGACAACTGCAACATTGCATTTGAAGCTTCTGTCGTGGATGCGCCGGCAATTACCATCTCTTTTTGTACAAGATTTGCAAAATCAACGACCTCTGCCGAACTGCTAAAAGCATCCTTCGCATTATTTCCGAATTTTGCAACGACTGCTGACATATCTGCAAATAAACCTCTGGCATCCTGCGCAGACGCATACACTAGATTAAATAAATCTGACGTACTTTTTAAATTTCCTCCTACAGATTCGAAACCATTATTCATCATTTCAAGACGTGCCGTTATTGCTGTCAGTTCGTCTGATGTATCAAGAACATTTTTTAATGTCTGTACTGTTGCTACAGTTGCGAGTATACCTGCAGCTTTTCTAAATGCATTTTCCAATCCACCAGCAGAACTTCTTGCCTTTTCTGTCTGTTCCTGCATTTCCTGTATCTTATTATTTGATCTATCTAACTCATCCTGTATATCCTGAATCTTTCTTTCATATCCATACAATTCCTGCGTGATTGCCTGAATACCAGCAGAATTAAATGCAGAATTAGTTGCCTGATCTGTATCATGCAATGCATCCGTTGTGCTGTATAAAGCGGCTGTGATACGATTTAATGGTCCTGTCATCTTATCAGTTATCTCAATAGCTGTTCCTATCGCCATAAATCCACCAACCTTTCATGAGCATAAATATAATTTTAATACTCTTGTTATTTTGAGCTATGCTTCATTTTTTCTTCCTGCCTTTTTTCAGCTTCAATCCTCAAATCAATTGCCGCATAAATAAAAGCACGCTCATTTTCATCTAGTTCCATTAATCTGGACGGCAATATATGAAGCTTATGCAATGCATAATATGCATAATTGGCTTCACTATCGCCGCCTTCTATTAGTTTTTTGCCTCTTCCACCTTATCATTCATGGTTTCATCTAATCCGTTGTATTCCTGGACAAATTCGACAAAATTGTTATACTCTGCCGGATCATCTACCATTTCTTTCAAAAGATCTGATGCAGTTTTAACTCCATAGGAATCCTGTAACTCTGCATTATAAAGATCTGGGTATACTACAGCTGAAACGAGTAATTCTGCTACATATTTAGAAGAATTTACTTTTGGTCGCATAACACCCGGTTTTCCGGTGACTGGAACATCTATTGTGCATTTTTCTCTGATAGCTTCTGTTTCTTTTGTTGATAAAGCTTTAATTTCCCATTTTAACGGTTCTCCATTTTCATCGCATAATGATTTTGTTGCAGCAAAAAATGCATTTTTCTTTTCCTTTTTGTTCTTTTTCAAAAAATATGCTAAATTTCCCATATCACTTACCTCATTCTTAAAATATAAAGGCAGACACTGCATGATCTGCTAATTGTCTGCCTCAACTCTTTACATATATTCTGGATCTGTATATCTCTCTGGCGAATCAAAATCCATTGCATATCCTTCAATGGTCTGCTCTACAAATTCGCCGTCTGCGTCGAACATCGATAAAAGAACATCTCCCTCAATTACACACTGCTTATATACCTTCGTGCTCCGTCCCATACATGTTGCTGAATCACTACTCGTTACCTGGCATTCAAAGGTTGGCAATAAGCCTGTATTCTTAAATTCCTCGATCAATTTATCAAACATTTCACTGCATTTATAAACTGTCATTGAGAATTTAATGGTAAGTCCGACCGCTTTTTTACCATCAATCAATGCACCTAATCTTGTCACATCGGCATTTTTGACATTTGCTTTTGCTTCGAATTTTTTTGCATTAAGCATAGAATAACGTCTTCCATTAATTGTGCAAAAAAACTCTGCCTGTTTTGCGCTTGGTGCATCCTGCGTATTCATAAACTGTTTCGACATGCCCATCTTCCTCCTGTTACTCAATCATTGATTTCATGTACAATTTTTCCATTGTGTTAATAATGGTAATTGCACTGTTAATAAGTACTGATTTCTTTGTATCACCCTGTTCGACAGTAATATCTTCTGGATCAAAATCTTCGATTGCATTGATATCGCTTAACTGCTGATCAATTTTCACAATATCTGACCACAAACTTACTCTTCCCGATTTGTCATTCGGAACCTTTCCAAGATATTTGGAAGCAAAAATTGAAGCAATGGAATCTGCTCTTGTGTCGATGACGCGGATTGTCTGATTATCCTTGAAAATATCGCCCATTTCGTCTGTGATGCTGGTAAAAGAATTGATATCCTCAAGAACATGAACCTCTGTACCCACCTGATGTAACACCCATTCGCCTTTTCCCAAAGCTTCTGTAAGTTCATCCTGGGTAAATTCAGTGTTAATGCTTAATTCGCCATCATATTTCATATTTGTCGCAGATTTATTTACAGCAGTACCGGCAATAACACCTGTAGCCCAATACACAAGTTCTGCACTGTTTTTCACATTTACACATGAAATCGAATCAGCCGAACTATAATCGTGCATAACCACTTGTAATCGAATGCCTACATCATTTCTTAATCTGTCTGCAAAAGCGGCATACAGTCCTTTTACTGCACTTTCAGATCCGGCATATCCAATTGCATTCACATCTGGATAAGAACTGATTTTATCTAAAAATGCCTGATGATTTGATGTCGATGCTGTACCATTTGTTCCACCGCTTAATGCTGTTGCTGCTGTAACAGACAATTCAGCGGATTTTTTCCACATAACAAAATCATTATCAATAAGCTCTGATGCTTTGGAAACTGTCTGACTGTCCATTTTTTCAGTTCCAAGATACAGTAATACATCGAATTTTTCACCATCATCCACATTTGTCTGAATAACAACCTTAAGGTCATTTCCTTTTTTGCCTGTATATTTTGCTTCCGCAAATGTATTCGAAGCTTTCACTCCCCCAGAAGTGACTTTGTATACATATACTTTGGACGCATGTTTGAAAAGTTCTCTTAATGGCAACATTTCTGCCGCATCATAGTCGAATCCAAACATTTTTTTACTATCCTTCATGAAATCCGAAGCTGTAACACTAAACACCTTATCATCAGCACCCCAGTCCAATTCCAACGCCATTGCAGCTACGCCCCTGTCTGATAACGTTGCTGATGCAATTGCTTTTGAAATGAACTGAAAATAAGCCCCCGGAAGTACTTTATTCTGTGTTAAATATGTTCCTCCACCTAATGCCATTATTTTCCACTCTTACCCTTTCCGTAAAACGAATCAATCATCTTATCAATTTCTTCTGTTGAATAATTTTTATGCTTGTCCAGATTCCCCGCCAAAAAATCTCTGTACTTTTTATATCTCATGGAACTTACAATCTGTTCCTTTGAGAATAAAATCTTTTCTGGTTCTTTTTTTGTTTCTGCCATGTTATCCTCCTTTACATCACTTTTGTGCTCTCCTCAAACTGCATCATACTTTCTAATTCCTCTTTTTTGAGTAAAAAGAGATCATATGTAATCTGAAAATGTAAAACTCCATCCACTACATTTCCACTTACATTACTGCCATGTATAATCTTATCCTCTACAGTAATATCACCGAGGCATTCGATTAAAGTCTCATAGACGGTATTACATTCATCCACAGGCTCATCATCTGATTTAGGAAAATAGTCAATCACAAACGGATAATATCGTCTTGAGCGAACTTTTCCGGTCACTTCCACACTTGGATTCAGACACATAACAGAAAAACACGGATTTTTTAATCCCTGCTCTACTAGTTCTGTATATACTTTAAAATGTGCTGAACCATATTCTGTCCTGATTGCTGCAATAATACCATCAATTACTTTTTGTATCATTCATCGCGTCCTCCAGAAATTTTTGCAATTTTCGTTCTAAAATCTGTGGTGTAACGGTTCTCAACTCATTTTCAGAAATTGTCAGCATATACTTTCCAGGAACCCATCCTTTATGGTCTCTTGTTCTATGTCCATATTCAACGTACACAGCATATTCAACAGCATTTGTAACATCAATAATATATGTGTTTCCCTCTTTACGAACACTCATATTTTCTTGAGATATTATTTGGTCTGATCCAAATAAATTATCATACATTGCCTGAGTTGTATCCCGCTTTGAATCACCCGTTTTTTCTGCTGTCCACCCACGCCGCAGCGTACCGCCAACTTTATTTTCATAATGTCCAACAGGTGTACGCTTTATTACTTTTGCTAATAATCTGGCAGCCAATTCTTTACAGCAGGCCTTCATAAATTCATCTTTCTGCTGTTTATTCAGATCCTCGATTTTTCTTGTGAAATCCTGTAATTCTTTATACTTTACGCTCATTATGACCACTTTTCCTTCAATTCAAGAATAACTTCCTGATGTGTTTCATATACCGCCGGCTTACCGGAGCTTGCATAATCCGTTGTGACACCATTCTGCGTTACCGTAATCTTTGAACCTGGTTCTATGATTCTCTCCGGTTTTAAAAACAGCTTTACAGTTTGTGTTTGGATTGAAGCTCTATCTCCTTCCTTGGCAGATTCCTTACTATTAAAAGAAAGTCTGCAAGGCTCATTCTCTAAAATCACAGCATTAGTAAATCCTGTCGATCCATTAGGCTTCTCACATTCTGCACGTTGCGTAACGGTGCATCTTCCATCATATGTGCTTTCAATGATTTTTCTTACCATGTTCATGTGAACACTACCTTCCTGTATCGGTTTAAAGATGATTTGTAGTTTTTCATGAGACTATCTGTAAATGATGCAGATACAGTGCCAAATGATGTAGAAGTATCACCGATTTGAGCCGAAGAAACTCTTTGTGGTGTCTCTGTTTCTCCCGGCTTTTCATTTCTGTAAATATCCATTGCCATGCGCAAGACTGTTGTTTCTAATTCTGCCGGGATTTCATCAATGTGGCAGTAATTTTTTACAATGTCTTTTGCGTTATCCAATGCAAACTCTACACATATTTCTATGCTCTGCTCATCAGCATTTAATCCAAGAAGTGCCAACAGCCTTTCGGCTGTCAGCTTGCTACTCCCTTCCATGATTATCACCTACCCGATTTTGTGTTTAATAGCAACAATTCTAAGCTGTTTTGACTCATATACAGGTTTCCAGTTCTCTGCCATTGCAAGTTCTGTACGAAGTGGTGTTTCCACATGATCACGTTTTGCTCCAGTGTATGCAATTCCTCTTGGATGTAAAATAAATGCTTTACGGTTAATGAGATAATCAATACCAGCACCGGTCTGTTTATCACGATCCGTCTCGGTAGCCACAAACCCAACAGGAGAACCATTACCATATGCTACTGCACCATTTCCAAAAAGATATGTAGTGTACACACCTCCGTCACCTACTGGGCATCCGTCATCTACAGTTACACGTCTACCCTGATAGGTATCAAACTCTACATCCGTAGAATCACGCTCTGTCTCAATGAGATTCAGTTTCTTCAGATAAGACTTTGTTGCTGAATGCATTGCGACGCCAGATAACTGTGACTGTGCATCACCGAGCAACTGACATGCATCAATAAATGCTGACGCACTGATCTGCTTTGCTGCTTCTGTCTTACCTGCAGTAAGATCAAGAATATGATCTTTCATTCTGGTCTCTGCCGCCGGTGTTCCTTCCGATCCTGCTGTAGTTGTACCAAATACTCCAGTAAGAATCGCAATCAGCTCTTTCTGCATATCACGTGCCCAATAAGACGCAACAAGATCACCAATCGCTTTCATTGGATCAGCACCTGCCAAAGCAGCGGAAAGATTCGTTGCTCCCCACATATTCTGGCGGAAAATGGTAGTTGATACATCCTCATTGGAACCGATTTTCTTAGCAGTCATCTTGACATCTTCAAGAATCGCTTCGGATTCCCCCTGTAAATCCTCAAAAAACGGCATATTATGTGTTCTTGCCGCTTCGCTTGCCAACACATCAAATTCTGTACTGTTTACCACAATCCCACTCTTGAAAAACTCTGATAACTCCATTGTTCTGTTGATTACATACGGGTTAAAAAGTTCCGGTACAATAACGTCTGAAATTTTTGTAATTGCCATAAATATTTATCCTCTCTTTCTTAAATCGTTACTCCAGCCGCAGCGGCAAGCTCTTTTGCCTGTGCTGGATTTTCTTTTAAAATACGTCCCTGCTCAGTCAGATTAAATGTTTCCTTTGCGAATGGATTTGTTGTACCACCTGCGCCACCATTTTTCGGATTATACGGTGGTTTCTGCTGTTCCTGTTTAAACAAATGTACCATTGCCGCATCCTCTTTATATGGTTTCACAGCATCCTCTACGCCAACAGGCTTCCCTTCTTTATCGAAGTTGAACTTATCCAGCCCACCTGCCTTATAAATCAGATAGTCTGGATCCAGAACTCCCTGCTTTGCAAGAGATTCTTTTAAGGCGTATGTCTTTGCTGTTTTCTCTGCTGAATCTTTAAGGTCTTTAATCTCTGTTTCATATTCTCCAATTTTTTTCTGCAAATCTGCATTATCTCCATTGGATTTTTTAAGCTCTGTGATCGTGTCATTTGCAGTTTCCAACTCTTTGACTTTGTTATTAAAATCATCTTTTGGTACTGCATGTTTTGGGAACTCTTTCTGTGCCGCATTCATGACTGCATCCACATCAAGTTTTCCATCTTTAATCTCTGCCTTTTCTAAAATTGCCTTTAACCATTCCATTTTTTTTATCCTCCATAGATTTTTATTCCCGCTCTCCGGGTATTGGGATTCTCTGTTTATTCTCCAGATGAGTAATGCCGTTCTTTAATGTCTGCGGATAAAAGACAATATAAAAACAGGACTGCCGGAGGAACTTACTTAGCGTCACCTCTGCGCTGTTCGGTTCATAGATTTCCGGTTGCCCTGTTATTACTGGTTTTTATTGCTTTTTTACGGATATTGTTGTAATATATACATAAGATATCTTAATAAGAGTCATTTTGTTCCCCCTTTGCCTCTGTGTTATACAGAGTTGCCGGGAGCGAAAATGGCTCTTATTTATTTCTTTTATAGATTTTCACAATCTCCTGATTCTTTACCAAAATAATTATATCAACAAATGCCGTATTTCTTGAGCTATAAATTCCTTGTATCTGTTGCTCTATCTCATCCATGCTTAGTGCAGTTTTGTCAGCACATATAACAAAATTATTTGCTTGTTTCTTTTTCGATTTTACCATCCCATACAACGTATTTTTTCCATTTCCAAGGGGAGTTTTCAAATCAAATTTTATTCCATCTATCAGGTAATCCGGTGTCTGTATATTTTGAGGGAACGTTATCCTTGGAACCATCTTTATATCTTTCCCAGTTCCTTTTGCAATAATATTTGCAATTTCTTTTTCATGTTCCGAATAATCCAACAGCACTCTCTTTCCATCAACTTTGAAAGCTTCACCATTTACAAAATATTCCTGTAAATCCTCTACTTTACCAATTTTATTATCTTTCCCTATCCAAGATGCAGTTTTATCAACTGGAATCCCAAAGAAATTCTGCTCCCGTTTTTTGTCAGTATATTCTTGTATGTTTTCTGTTTTGGTCTTAAATTTTACATGTTTCCACTCCTTTTCCGCTCCATATCGTGGTTGGAAACTGTTTGACACAAAGTCCGCATCACCATTAACAAACGATTTTTTCCACTCCTCAAACGTCGTATCTGCCGGCACATAGTAGGTCTTTCCATCCTCGCCACGGGCAGCACGTTCGCCCACACTGTCAAATTCATCATCAAAATAAGGGCATGTACAGCCACGGCAATTCGGATGAAATGGCGGTACGGTAACACCAATCTTATAATCTTTCATTTGAAAATGTTTTCCATCCATCTCTCCACATGTATCACACGTATTGCTATCTAAGGTTTCAACCACTTGAAACTCTTCCACACCAAGATCAGAAAAACATGATTCCTGTGCCCTGGCAGAAAAAGCCGCCGATTCCGTCTGAACAATCCTCGCAGCCTGTGACCTGCTCACTTTCATGTTCTTGGATATTTCCTGTATAGCTCTATCCGGTGATTCCCCTGTAATACACATTCGAGTTAAAGAATCATGCATACTGTTAATTAGTCTTGTTTTGTCCATCCAAACACGATCTGAAAAGTTACGTCCATCAACAGCCCACGGTTTATGTATAATATCACTGACTTTCTCTGAATTAAAATTCTGCATCTGCCAGCCAACACCCATACCTCGCTGTACTTCAAAGGCTGTGTGATAATATCCAGATGTATAAAGATTTGTAATATGCTCATCTATGGAATCATGATAATTTCCGTACAATTTTTCAAGTTCCTGCTGTGTCTGTAACTTAAGTGCCTCCAATCTACTGATATGTACCTTTGCCGAAGCATTCTCAAGCTCTTTCATCCACTGCTGATTGATACCGTTTTCTTCTCCATATTTAATATAATCCTGTACATCCCACTTAAACTCTTCCAGCTCATCGCTGTTGAGCAATCTCCTTGCCTCTATCATTGAAATTTTGTTATTGGATGCAAATCTCTGATACCAAGCATTAATTTTTCCGTCTAATACTTGTTCCGTACGCCGGAACTCCTGCTCGATACTCTGCATGGTCTGAACGGATGTGTCATGCTGCGCTTCTTCCAACTGCTGGAAACGTTCCTGCCAATATTCACTTGTCCGCTTTTCCATGCAATCACCTCATTTCATAAAATTCCCAACTCTTTATATACTGTTGCAATCTTCGGAAACTGAATTGCCATCCAATCAACCATCGTTTCTTCATGCCCTGCGTGCGAAGTATGCTCAAAATTATCTTTCAATCCACTTTCATTCAAAAATGCATGAATAATTTCATGGCGCAAACAACTCTTAAAATACGCATCTTTTTCTTCGTCATTGTGAAACCAAAAATGCTCTTCATCATCTAAATCTGCTATAACGATCAGTGGAATTTCACTACAACAGTAACCAGCCCACGAATTTTGGCTTAATGCTTTGTCCTCTGACCATTTATGTATTTCTATTTGATATTCCGTCCCCAGAATCATCACTGTTTGCTTCATTAATTTTCTCCTCACCTTTTGAATTAAAAGCTCCAACATAAGCATCTGCTTTCTCTTGTGCTTCCTGTGTTTCTTTTTCTAACTGTTTTAATTCTGCGTCCGCATCCTCAACAAGTGGATGATTTTTAAGGATTGTCTTTTTACTTACAATTCCGACCGAATCCTTGCAAATCTGTGCCTGTTCCGCGTCATTCTTTACACAAGTGCGGGACCATGTCTGAATGATTTTCTTACAATCAATCCCTTCATGTCGGCATATCGCTCTTACCAGACGTGCAAACCCAAGCTGAAACTCCGTTTCCGTCAACCCAGCTTTCATCTCCAGCAATGAATACATGAATTTAAGAGCTTCTCCACTCTGATTCCCAAAATTCTCCGGCTGTGGATCAAATCCCTGCCCTTGTTCAAAAATAGCCTTTCTGGTGGCTTCCAACACGCTGTTACGTGCTTCAATCGGTATTTCAATGTTGAGCGTGCTCACTCCCGGATTACTTCCATCATCTCCATCAACCTTGATAGTTTTGTATTTTTTCAAGTCTGATAAAAACGTGTCGAGATCAGTTCCGCCATACCCAGACAGTACAAATATCAATTCCTGTATATCATCCAAATCATTAATAAAACCGCTGTAGACCTTGTCGTAAACGTCTATCAGCGGTTTTATATTTTTCAGATCGTTTGTATTCGTGTTGTTGTTCGGGAATGGAATAAAAGGCACCTCTCCGAATTCATGCCGATATTCTGCGACAAAATCTCCGGTATCCGGCACCATGAAAGTGTTGTAGTAGAACAGCCCATCTTCTAAAGTGTCGCCACACTTCCGCCGGAACGTCCAACAACTTTCCTTATCCCAGTATTCATAAATTGTATAGGTATCTCCTGTTTCCTCGTCGATTTCATCATACACACGAAGAACACCGAGCAGTTTCTTTTTCAAATCGTGTGATTCAATCGGAATAATCTGCTTGCTGTCGACTACCGCCCACTGGAATGTCTCATCTTCATCCTCCCAGTAATGAATCCATCCCACCGATGCATTGGAAGCATTTACGCACAGCTCCATGCAGTTTTTCCGGTATTCATCACCGAGTACTTCTGTCACGACTTCATTTCCATGCTCATTCCCAATATCAAAAAGTGGCGGTGCTGTAAACATATATGCAGCCTTTTGATTGACAATAAGTCCGTGGAAGTTCCTCGGAATCCGGTTATCCGCATTACGCAACGGATTATCTGCATCCTCTTTTCTCTCATCACTAATTTTATTAATTAAAATATCCGTTTCATTCCGGTAATACCGCTCTGCCTGCATAGCATTAAAGGAAAACTTTGTATGTCCCGGTTCATATTTTCTTATGAGTTTTTTCATAATCTCAAGTTCCATGTCTATCACCTCTATTTCAAAATGCTGATACCGCCCGGCTTGCGAATAATCGTATAACAGAAATACCGAAGAGCATCCATCGCATGATCGTGCTGCTTTACCGGTTTATCCTCGCCACGCTCAGATGCTTTCTGGTCCCAGATATACGACCCAAACTCTTTGATCGTATTCGGGCACTGGTCACTGATGGCGATTTTCCCCTGATTCAGCAGCGATGCCACAAACCGGATTCCATCCAACACATCATTTTTTGCTTTCTTGATCGCATAGCCTCGTTTTTTCAACTCTGCAATGAAGGACGCTGCCGATGGATCTATAATGATCTTCACCGGCTTTATATCACCAAGCCACCGCTCCAGATCATCAGCATACTCACTATCCGTTTTCTGCCTTTCCTCATCTCGGCCGGAATAATAATACTCGCGGCAGCACACCCACCGCCCAGAACGTTCTTTGCACCACAACAGGAATACTGTTGCATTCTGTGTACCATAGTCACAGGACACATAATAATTTGCATTGACCAGATCAGCCGTGCTGGAAATCACATGCTTGGCAGTGTCGAACATATCGTAAATAATGCCCTCTGCCATCGCCCATAGTCCAAGGATGTACCGGCGGTAGAACACACCTGTGTACATGCCACGGTATCGTTCCTTGATTTTCTCCGACAGACTCAAGTTATCATCCATCGTGAAATGCAGATACAACAGATGCTTTTCTTCTCTCTTATCAATCCATCCGGTCTTGAACCAATGATACGGTCCATCCGGGTTGCAGTTGAACCAATACTTCGAACCATCAACAGAACATCGTCCGGTTGCCTGGTTCACGAAGCTTTCCGGCATCAACGCAACTTCATCAAAAAAGACCCCAGCCAAGGTAATACCCTGAATGAGATCCTGTGATCGTTCGTCTTTGCCGCCAAATATATAGAAATAATTGGTCACATCTCCTTTTGTGATGATTACCAAATTGTCAGCCCTGTGATCTGCCACCGTATAACCGCGACTTCGCAGCATCAGCTTAAGCCAAAATAATACATTTCTGCGGAAAGAACCGATTGTCTTGCCGCACATACCAAAATTTTCGCCGTCAAATGTGCTCATCGCCCACATAACAAACGATAGCGACATACTCACCGTCTTGCCAGATCGAATAGCACCATCTGCGATAATACCATCCTTATCTTTAACCGGAGAATCTTCACACCACCAGTTCAATACCTTGCGCTGCTTCTTGGAAAATGGCTTGAACTTGAAAACCCGCTTAATCTTACTGATTCTCTTCATCACCCCAGTCCTCCGCGGCAGTACCATTCAAAGCTTCAAGGAATCCATCATCTGCAACCTCATCGCCGTCATCTGTCTGAACTTTGGCTTTCAGTAATGCAATCTCTGCTTTCTGCTTCTCAGTGGCAAGATCCATGTGATCCGAAAGCCACTGCAAAGCTTTCATCCGGTCAGCAAGTTTTACCTTTACGCCGTCCTTGCCTTTGGACACTTCTGAAATAATCGTTCCGTCCACATCCGCATCATTCTTGATATTGACATGGCTTACTGTGATAGTCTTTCGTTCTCCAGTGTCCAGGATCACATCTACATCCTCATTTCCAAACTCCACAAAATCAGTCACATCGGCAAAAGCAATGTCCATATACTTCTGGAAGATGTCTGACTCACTCAGGAACTCCCTGTTGAGACGTTCTTGTTTCAACCTGAAAATTTCATCTTTTATCCTAGCATTTCCGAGCAGTCTAGGACCATTTACCACGGCAGTCGCATAATCAACATCATACGCTTTCTGATATGCCTTGGTGGCATTAAAGCAACGAATATAATAAATGCAAAAAAGCTGTTGCTTATCAGTCAAATCAGCGTTTTGTATCACCGCTTCTACTTCATCTGCAACAGACTCTTTTTTTACTTTCTTTGTTTGTTTATTTTCTTTCGCAACGTTGCGTTTATTTTTTTGCAACGTTGCATTCGTTTCGCCATTCCATTTGTACCGGTTTTTCCAACTTCGTACCGTTCCCTCTGCTACTCCTAGCTGATTTGCAATATCTATTAGCTTAAGCCCTTGCTTATACATTTCAAAGGCTTTGTCCGCTCTCGCATCTTTTGCCTTTGGCAAGGACCATCACCACCATTTCTTTTATCAGTATCCCTCAAATAACTTAGGGGGAATAGGGCGCCATCCGACGCCCATAAAAAAAGCGTAAGCAGATTCTTCTCTACTTGCGCTCTTTTCATTTTATATATTATCACGAATATATGTATCATTGTGTATCATCTTTATCAGATTCCTCATTTTCTATCATCAGTTGATAGTATACTCCTGTTGGATTGAAGTTTTTTAATGCATTAGCATGAATCCGGTGAATTTGTGCCCACTGATACCCCATATGCACACAAATCTTTTCCCAGCTGTACCGACGAAGATACCGATATGTTAATACCTCTCTTTCTGTCTCATTTTCCATCTTTTCAATATTTGCAAATATTTCTGCATATAGATCAATACGTTTGTATCTGGCAGCTATTAGCTTATTTATCAGTTCGTCCAACTTTGCCATATAATCAGACAGATCTGTTTTATTATGTGCATGCGGCATATCATCCATAATAACAGACGGCATCATTTTATCCAGTCGCAATTGTTCTATTTCTTCCTCTATACGTTTGGCTGCATTTATGGATGGAATATATGATTGTAAGTACGCCTTTTTCAAATCGTTATTGTTCACTTTATTTTTCCCCCTAGTATTTCTTTTAATAAAATTTTATCACGTACTTACATATTGTTTGTGCCAAGTTTAGGGCAAAAAAATACCAACCATCGTGATTGGTGGTTGGCTATACTTCATATAAGCAATGCGATCACAATTATTATAATAGCAATCGCACCTGTAAACCATATAGCTTTATTTTTTATAATTCTTTCCGTGAGTCCTCTCCCAAAATTACCTTCACATTCTCTTAACAGTTTCAACTGTGATTCCACCTCCACTGCAAACTCATGCAACATTTTCTCGTTAAACACTAATTCTCTACCATTGCGCTCAAAAAATTTTCCATCTGAAATAATTTCACTAATGTCAAACATAATTTGTCGCAATTGATAATTATATTTTGACGGATTCAAGTTAAGCGCCACCGTATCTACATTTGCTCTAATTACCGCCAAATATTCACTGATATCTTCTAATCCACATTTTTCTCTGACTTTGTCTAGCGTTATAACCTCATAAAGTGGCATAATTGTATTTTTGGCATCATCAATTTCATTCTGATAATTTCCAAGTATATAAAACACCACTGATACTATAACACCCGAAAATATTCCACTGGCAATCCCTATCGCCAAATTTTGAATCACACTATAAACATCCATACTTCTCTCTCCTCGCCTTTTTGTTTATTATATCACCTTCTTATGCGTCAATCAAAAAATTCTCTCCCCCATACGATCATATACTGCCCATTCTTCTCTTCCACCAGCCGCGTCGTCCGCTTTTCTATAATTTCCAGCACAATTTCCTTTTTCCGGTAAAAGCTTCTCCTGCTGATCGGGAGAATACCATAATGAGCCTCAAGCATATCGTAGGACACCTTATGTATTATTGATTCTGTTAATTCTCTGGCTATGAAGCTGTCTACCTCATTACAGATCTCATACGTTTCTTTTTCACTCATCATGCACATTCCCCCTTTCGTGCAAGCTATTTATATGTCATGCAACATTATAACATACAAATTATACTTATAACCGTATTTTTATTATATTTTGCAACATTAATACATGTATCATTATGCTGCCAAATTAGCCTGCATTCGATCAAGCTCAATATCGTCACAGATATAATATTTAATTGTCACATCGGTGCTTGAATGTCCTAATCTCTTTGATACAAACAACACATCTTTTGTCCGCCTATATTCCCTTGATGCAAATGTCTTGCGAAATGAATGTACCGTGGCACTGAATTTACAACCGCCAGCAAGTGCGATCTCTTTTGTCATATCCTCAATTGACTTATTGCACATCCGTCCTTTGCCACGCAAGCCAATAAACACTGCACCTTCCGTTCGGTCTCCGATGTACTGTTTTAATGCCTGTTTGCATCTCTCTGTCATAAAGCAGGTGCGCCACTGTGACGTTTTCTCTCCCCAGATGTGGATTTCCTTTCGTGCAAAATCGAGGTTGTCAATATTAAGGTTTACGATCTCCCCGACACGAGGACCAGCAGCAAGCATAAGCTCGAACAACGCATTTAATCGCAGATCATGACCAATGGATAAGGATGCTCTGGCAATCTCTTCATCAGATAGACGCTCTTTTCTCTTCTGCGGCTGCCGAATCTTATCAATGTCTCTGGATACATCATCCTCGATATGCTTCTTGCGGTATGCCCACGCAAAGAAACTGCTCATATACTTTTGAATTGTGGAAGCATAAGCCTTTGAGATTTTATCCTTATGCAGTCTGGTAGCGATGTAATCCATCACATCTTGCCCGGTGCAGTTGTGATAGTTTAAGCCTGTTTCTGTAAAGAATTTTTTAATGATAGTAATATAAAGCTTAATCGTGCTCTGCTTTCTGCCGGTTGCTGTGAGGTCTATGATGTATCGTTTCATAATGTATTCGTTGTCGAAAATCTCTGTAGATGGTAGCGTTTCCGCCGCGGTCAGACTGATGTTGACCAGCTTAAAAGTAATCACAGTCTTAAGACGGTCGATTCCCTCAGACGTCAGATACCCAGACATTTCATAAGCAATATCATTGATTAATTCCGATTTTGTCAGCATAGTAAAATTTCCCCCTTTACTAATAGTAGAAAAAGTAGTACATTTTACTTGATATAGTAAGTAATGTATTACTTTGAGGGTCTGTGTTCCCAGCACAGGCTCTTTTCATTTGGTTACGCACATACGGTCGGAACGTATGTTCTTTGATATGTATTTTTTTACCGGCATATTACAGCCGGTAAGTGTTACCTATTCAGTTTTTACGATTTTATATCCCGGCACCCGAATAGCTCTAGGGCTTCCGATTTCATCATCCGTTTCCAGTTCTCCTGTAGCGATCATCCTGATCAGATGATTATGTACACTGGATGTACTGCTCAGTCCTACCATGTCCCCAATCTCCCGAATGGTCGGTGCGTATCCGTGCTTTTCCATGTACGAAATGATTGCCTGCTTAATTTTGGCTCGCATTTCTATCCCCTGCTTTGTGGCGTTCATGCTCATTTTCCTTTCTTTTTTATCAGTTAAGTTCAGCACTGCTCTTATCAAATTTTAAACGCCGTCCGCAATATGGACAGCATTTATATTCTTCCATCACGCTCATTCCACAATCTTTATCTGGACATCTCCACTCTTGGAGATCCCCCACGCTGTAAACTACGTACCCCACAAATTCAGCTTTCTTTTTTATCAGTTTCATGTTGATTCCTCCGTTAAAGTTCAGATTCTATGGTATCCAGTAATCTCCCTCTAATGCATTTTTAATTCCGCCTCCTAAACAAGAAAAGAAAACGCCCTCTTCGTCACAATCGTTTTGCCAAAGTCTTGCACCTAAATCATTCAGAATTTCACTTGCTTTTTTTAATATTTCCTTTTCTTCCTCTGAAAAATCAATTTCTACATCATTACTCTTATAAAAGTTAGCCATCTTTTTTCTACCTCCGTTTTAATTTGTTAAAGTTCAGTTTACTGCATTATTTCTCCTCGGATGATTCTATCTTTAGTGTCATAATCTGCTTTATATGTTCTGCCACATTTTGGGCAGATTAACTTTATTTCATAATCAGAATCATCAAAAGAGGTATTAATCTTTATTGTTTTATTGCTTAATTCTCCATTATTTGTAATCGATCTTGCAACCTTCCAGTACTCACTACGAAAAGCCTGAAGAAATGTTTTACAATCACATCTTGGCTTTTTATATCCTTTCATGTCTTACTACCTCCACTAAATTCTAATTTAACTCACATATCTTGTATTAATTCTTGTTTTAACTCAATTCCAACTCCGAATTAAGCAAATCTAAGTTGACCGGTCTGATCTGCTTCGATCTGCATATTCGGCATCCGTTCAGCAACGCACAATTCCGGTAAATTTGCTTTTACCAATGCCGCAGGAATCGGCGGACACACTGCATTGCCGCATCTTCTGACCTGTTCACTTCTCGGATACGTCTTTCCGGTGTAGTCATGATCAATTATGTAGTCATCTGGGAATCCCTGGCAGCCATACAGCTCTCTTGGCTCTAACATCCGCAGTCCGATATCTACAATCTGATAATCTACACCCTCGATCGTCACCAATCCAAATCTATCCTTGGTTGTAACTGTATCAAGTGGCTTTTCGATGTCTTGCCCCGTGGCATCTCCATAATATTTGATTAGAAACGCTCTAACCTCTCCAAAGTGTCCGTCACCAGCTGTGATCGTTGGTAATGGCTGTCTGATATCTTTTCCGTCACAATGATTGTTCATCTGGATCAGATTCGCAGTAACAACGCTGTTATGATCCCATGCGGTCACTGTCGGAAGCGGATTTTCTACTGTTTCCCCAGCACCTTTATATCCTCCGTCATAGTACTTATGCAGGAATGATGTGACCAGTCCATATCTATTTGAGCTGTCAACTGTCATGATCGGATCTTCTATAGTCTGTCCTCTTACTCCATCTTTTGAAGTTTCAGAATGGTACTGAATCAATGTAGGACTGATAAGACAATGCTCATTTTTGCTCACAATCGTTGTAAGGGGTTCCCGTACATCCTTACTCCGATCCTTTGTGAACCCGGTCTGCCCGATCTGTACCATATATGGCTCAACTAACAAGTGGCTGCCAACTGTCGTAAGAGTCCCTATTGGCTTCTGAACGTCCTGCGCCTCATTATTGTATTTGCACTGTACCATGTATGGCTCCACAATCCCGTAACCATGCTTTCCGGTGATTGTAGGCATCGGCTCTCGGATGTCGTTCGGTCTGCGTTCGCCACCGTGGTTGCACTGGATAATAAATGGTTCCGGGTTCTCAAGCACAAACTTTTTCAGTCCTCTTGCAATCCTGTCCATCGTCTTTTGTGCCAGTGGTCTTACTGCCCGGATTCCATACTTTTCTTTGATTTCCTCGGATGTATCAAAAATGCTCGGACACGGTCGGCTGAAATCAATCTGCGTGTATGCTCCAACGTAAGGTTTTAGCAGTCCGGCTTTTACCGCTTCGCTGTCTGCCGGTCCGTGTGTCGGCTCCGGCCATACAATCGGCTTGCCATCGCACCTTGCGATCATGAAAAATCTCTTACGCATGGTTGGCGCCCCATAATCTGCCGCTACCAACTCCTTGAACTGTACCTCATATCCTAGATCTGTAAGCTGCTGAACAAATTTCTCAAATGTTTTTCCCTGTTTACTCTTGATCGGATGATGCCGCCTGTTTAACGGTCCCCAGGTTTTAAATTCTTCCACATTCTCCAGCATAATTACTCTCGGTCTTACAAGTCCAGCCCATCTTAAGGCTACCCATGCAAGACCTCTAATGTTTTTATCTTTTGGCTTTCCGCCTTTTGCCTTACTGAAATGCTTACAATCCGGCGAAAACCAGGCAAGTCCAACCGGGTGCCCATTGCATGCTTTCGCCGGATCAACAGCCCATACATTTTCGCAGTAATGTTTAGTGTTCGGGTGGTTCGCCTTGTGCATTTTAATAGCTTCTGGATCATGGTTGATGGCAATGTCAACACTGTATCCGGTTGCCAATTCTATCCCGGTGGATGCACCGCCACCACCGGCAAAGTTATCTACTATTAATTCTCCATTTATCATTTTTTTGCAGGAACCGGGTACCCTTTATGCGCGCTGGTTCGGCTCCTTTCTTGATTATTTGATAAACTCGTCTATCTCCATTTGATAATATATCTTCTGTTTCCTATTCATTTCATTGCAAAATGCACGATATTCTCTTGTATATTCATAACTATCTTTAAATACATTACATACGGCTGTGTACAAATTTGGCTCATGCTTTTTCAGCACTTCAAGTTCAAATTCAAGGTTTCGCCCACAAGGACAACCACAGCAACCGGTTCTTTTCAAACCATATTCTGTGTAGCATCTGCTATGTTCAATGCCGTAATGCTGTTCATAACATTTCTTGTCATCATTCGTGTACCAGAATAAAGGTCTGTATTCGTCTTCATTGCCCTCTTTTTGGCTATAGCAATTCTTGTAAGACGTCGCCCTTGCTCCGCCCTCTGCTTTCCGTATGCCGGTAATCATCAGATCACACTTTATTCTGCGGGAAATATCTTTCTTTGCCTTTTCGCAACATTTATTCGATATTCGGAATGTTGGCGGGTTTGCAATCAAAAATTCCTTGAGCCATTTATTCCAACTGATATTATTTCTTTTGCCCGGTTTCAAATTGCACCACCACAACAAAGCCGACTTGCATTTTGGATATTCTGCATACAATTCCTCAAATGGTTTATCTTCCCACTTAAAATTATGTTTCTGTAATCTGCTTATAAATTCACTTGCGGTCTTATTGCAAAACGGTTGTCCATATGTTGCGCAGGCTTTTGGAATCGTCATTCCGTATTCCCATGCTTCAAACATATCAATCCTTATTCCGTATTTTTCCTCTAAGTATTTGATGTGTTCTTTGGTTGCCCTGTATTCCAATCCGGTATTAAAGCAGACATATCGAATTTTATGATGAATATCTACTTTGACGCATATATCAACCATAATGTCGCTATCCGATCCGCCGGAAACAGAACATACTATTGTTTCATACTTACTATTATTGATAATGCTCCATGCCAGAATCAGATTGTCTCCAATCGTTTGATTCTTCGGAACATTAGAAAGTAATTCATCAAGAGAATGCGCTGTGTTTGGATTTGGAGCATATCCACTATCCAAACCAAATTACGCACAAGCATAATTTCCGACCTCTCGACTACGATTAGAACATCATATGTTCCCCAAGTGCTTCGGTCTTACAATCGCAAACTCTCTATCATGTGAAAACTATGTAAGTGCAGGCTCCATTCTGTTTTTCATCATTCTCTTGATATTACGTTTTTCAGCCTTAACGTGCTGTATTTCTGATCGTAGAAAAGCAATTTCCTGCTTGTCTCCAACATCAATGGCGTGTTGAAGCATACACTCATACTCTGTAATCGCTTCGTTGCAGTCGCAAATGTCTTGTTGTGTATAGTCTTTTTGATCTGGGACGCACAAGCAGTCCATGAATGTCAAGATAAAATTATCTCTTCTGTATGCTGCGTCTGTACTGTTCATATTAGTTCCTTTCTGATAGTTTTAATACTGTGCTAAGTAGCACATGATTCCACATTCCGGCATAATCTCCGTATCCATGTTCCCACGATTAGGATCAAGTTCATCGAGATATACCGGTCCATTTTTGTCTTTCAAAATTGAATGCCCAACTTCTCTTTCCAACTTCGCCCGACTTTCAAAGACTTCCGGGAAATCCTTTCTGATATGATTCCAATAACCCATGCCGCCTTTTACACAGCCGATACAGTTATTGTTCGGATAGCCAAGGTCATACATCAAAGGTCGGGCAAAATCAAAAGTCCGTTCAAACAATCCATGTACCTCTTCTTTTGAGAGGTTTTTGTCAATCAGCGGAAATTCGTGTGCGGCTTGCGGATTTGCTTCAATCGTCCGCTCTGCCCGGTTCTTTTCCTTAAGGTCGAATCCCCAGACGTAAGTCAATTCACAATCCTTATGTCGTTCCTCCCACTCTTTTCTCACTCTCTTTTTGAGCCAGTTCGTGCAAGGTGCGAATCCGTTTGCCGGATTTCTAAATCCTCCAAATGTTCTTACGCAATCCTCTACACATCTGTACTCGCTTGATTTCAGTATCTGAATTTCTTTCCCGATTGCTTTCTCGCAATCTTTAATAAACCTGATACTGTCCTCATGTTGGTCTGCAATGTCAATGTAAATCCATTCGTCTACATTCCCTGCTAAATATCCAGCCATAAAACTTGATATTCCTGCGCTTACCCAACATACTTTTAATCTTTTCATGACAACCACTTAACAGATTGCTCTGTGTCCGTGGATAAGGAATTACGGCTCCCAATAGTGCCATACGACACCGCTAATTAAATTCCTTTTGTTCTCGCCTTTCTTCACCTTTAGGCGGTCAACCTTGGTCTACCAAGGCTTCTGTCATTACTCCTTTCTCATTCCATCTGTTTTTAAAATTTCATCTAAACAAGCATTCCAACCTACGCTCTTTGCATCTGTCCAAAAGTTACTTATGTAGTGATTTTTGTTATGATTAATTTCTCTTTTCTCCGGCAATTCCCGGAGCGGACACAGATCATGCCGTTTCTGTGTGAATGTGCTTTGTGATAATTTCGAAGCACCATTTTTTAACACATTCATAAGCTGGCATTTTTTTATCCCTTGAAATTCATACAGAAATTTACATTTACTGCACGATTCCGGCAAATCCATTACCAATACTGCTTTAGGCATCTACTCCACCGCCTTTCACAATCTCGATTGCATGCTCATAACTTCTCGCTTTCTCTTTTCCTAAATTACTGTCGTATGCATTCTCCCAAAACTTTCTCTCATTTTCCAACTGTTCCACAACCTTGTCCGTGTCATATGCAGTCGGCTGCTGGTCAATCTTCTGTGCCAATGCATAAAACATATCCTCACTACTTGTCTGTGTAAGAAGAATATCCATAAACCATTGTTGATATAATTCTTGCTTTAATGTCTCCGCATCAATCAGTCTTCCCATCGTTCGCCCTCCTGTTCCAATCTGTAGTTGCTTTCGTTCGCTCGTCTTTCCCTGTTCTGATGCCTCCGTCCTGATCCATGTACATCTCACATTCATAGCTTTTTGGAAGTTCTGTTCCGCATTTCATACATTTGATTTTGAACATTACCACAACATCCGAATGTGATGACTTATTTGTAGTGGTTAAGAACATTGCTTTTCCACCGCAGAACGGGCATGGCTTAAGGCTTTCACTCATTCTTTACACCCCCAATCCAATTTCTGACCACATTTCCAGCAATAACGAGCAGGAAACATTCCAGTTGACCACCCCATATACATACCACATGTCGGACATATATATCTTGTAGTCCCAGTATCTTCTTTTTCAGCAATAGCAGCTATCGGATTCTGACGTTCCATCGCCGCCCGGCATTCTTCCACCGTTCCGATTGTTCGGTACTGCTTCAGCTCTTCCAACCATTCAGCAAGTTGCTCATGTTCGTCTGCACATATAGTATTTCCGTATATAATGGCTTCTTTATCAACCGATTCGGGGATATACTCATTATATTCGATTAGTCTTGCTGACATCTTTTGGCTTTCAGCGACTTCTCTTGTGTGTGATATAGTTTCATCAATTGTCATAGTCACACCTCCAACAGCTCCGGGTTATCAATCATGTTGCCGATCACTTCAAAATTCTCTGAATCAAAATCATCCAGTTCCTCGTAGTAATCACAGCCCGGCTCATTCGTACACCATCCGTTTTCATGCCACACGACACGCTTTCTCGTCTCATCTTCTGGAAACTCATCATCGATATGCCCTGAAAGAATATCATTCTCCCAAATCAGATTGCCGTTCTTGTCCTTACATCCGGTGCACTGGCAGAGGGTAGATGGGATTATAAGATCAGCAAATTTTTCATCAATAGTGAAAATTCATAATCCGTCCCACCGTTTCAAAAGAAAGCCTTCCGTCCATTCACCATTGTCTTTCCGCTTTGCACGGAATAAATATCTATCTTCCATCCTTTTCCTCCATTTCTTTCAACTTGGCTTCGGCTTCCTCACGAGTAAAGAATACCGATTTATTAATTTCGCAAATGCTGCAGTGTTTAGCTACGCTTTCACGTATGTAGTACGCCTTATCACTACAATTCTCGCAAAATCCTATAAAACACATTCCAGACCGATTACTTTTGTTTTTTCCGCAACAATACTCGATGGAATACACTGGTGCATCTTCACTGATTGGCAACCGCAGAAGTAATCCCTGCTCCTCGGCATCTTCATAGGCTCCGAGTTTTTCACAGGCATTTGTCATATTCTCACAATTGTCGCACTTGCTACTTGCTCCAAGCCCATTGCACTTTTCAAAACATTTTGGAAAGTAATATGAGCCAACATCGTTTTTCTCTGTTAATCTCTTCATGCTATTCCTCACTTTCCTGTGGCTCTGCATTATTTACTGCAAGTGCTAAAAATTCATCAAATTCATCTGTTGTAATATCCCAACTGTCACACCAGTCATATAAGGACATTCTTTGACAATCTTTTTTTATTGCGTATGCTATTGTTTCTGCTGTTGACTTTTTCATGCTATTCCTCACTTTCTGCCTTAAGCCAATCCAAAACACATGATTTGCAAGCCTCTTCAGGATGAGAACATTCCTCTACGCCCATGTGTTCTATGCAACTTCCAAATAATACTTCTGCCAACTCCTCATCCGTCATGCTTCTGATCCGATCTGCATTGGTCTGTGGCTTCTCCACGACCTCAAAACACTCGTCTCTCCAAGATAAAACATTTTCCAGCTTGTATGAGCTGTAGCCAACGCTATAATGATTCGATCCGATTTCCTTGTACTTGATTTCGTAATATGGCTTTTTGTCTATCATTGTTACGATAATATCTAAGTGAGAAACTTTCATACGCTCATTTTCCATTTCTACCGGCTCGTCCTGTGACTTCTTCGCCATGCTCTTCATACACTCCATCATATTTCTACCTCACTAAATCCATTGTTTTAACAGATATCCCTTTAAATTTCCCGGTGCGACAATACTCTGCGGTATCAAAAAACATAATGCATCCATCGTCTTTTCCGGTATCTTCACTTCCTGCAAGTGCTATGCTTACGCCATTTCTTACCAATGTATTTTTTAACAACATCAGTACCGCTTCTATCTCCTGCTTGGTTTCGTCTGTCATTTCAACTGTACCCTCCTCTTTTTTCTACCTCTCTTTTCGAATTTATCGCACATTCCTACCGGACAGCCGCGTCTTAATCCTGTCTGTGAATAATATCCACACATGACCTCTGTTTGACTGTGATTGTACAAATATTTACATTTCCGGCAGTATTTTACGCTTGTCTTTGTCATCTCTCCCATTGGCATCACTCCGCTATATCTAAATCACATTCCTGCTTGAAATATTTCACAACATGGTCGTCGTTCATTCCCTCTACATAGTTCTTGGAAAAATCCAGCATCCTGTTCCACCATTCACGAATCAATTCGCCACTGAATTTGTAATTGTAATGCAGTGTATAAACTGCAATCACCAAATAACACTCAATGCCGTCATTCATGTTCGAAATTACGGATTTAATCTGGTTCTGCTTAGGATTCTTGCCATACATACGAATCTTGGCTCTGTACGGAAAATTCCTTGCTTCTTTCTCACAATCAAACCCAATGTTTTTTATAAATCTTTCTTCCTCTGCTCTAATGGTGGATACATTTTTTATTTTCTCGTTATTCTTCCGAAGAATTTCGTTGTAATTCTTTAGCTTCTGTTTTGAGAAATCTATGTCATAGTACAGAACATAAAAGCATGACATCTGCATTGATTTGAATGTCTGCCAAAAACAATTGTCAGATTCGCTTATATGTCTGGCTATGCGCTGCATTGTGAATTTATCCTCATAATTTTTCGGTTCAAGCTTTCTTGTCTTTTTTCTCAATGCATTGCTCATGTTTTTCCTCCTGTTATCACTTTTTCAATGATTTCCTCCTGCATCCGCTCTGCGATATGATCCCGGACTGATTCTTCTGGAAATGCGATCTGATATGTCCGCTCCTTGATCCGGTTCGTGATCCGGTCATCATAGGATATTTTGTCCAGCGGATCATTACTCGTGAAAATCGTTACCTTCTGGTTTATGTACCGCTCGTTGATGATCTGATACATTTTGTCGTTGATCCATGCCGCCGGTGCTTCCACACCAAAATCATCAATGATCAAAATATCCGTTGTGGAAAGTGCATCTAAAAGCTGGCTTTCACTGCCTGCTGCATCCCTGCGCCATGTATTCTTAATTTCCTGCAGGATGGTCAGTGATACTGCAAATTTGACTGTGTATCTTTTCATCAGTTCATTTGCAATCCCGGCAGCAATCCTCGTCTTACCGCTTCCCTTTGTCCTCGACCAGATATACAGTCCCATGCCTCTTTCCTTCTGGCTCTCAAAATCATCCAGATAGGTTTTTATGATTTTACAAGCATCTGACACCATCTTTTTACTTTCCTGCTTCCTGTACACATCCATTCGAAACGATCTCAGATCCATCCCACGGAATGCCTCCGGTATATCTGCGAATCGCAACCGCCTTGACATGACCGCTTTCTCACGGCACTTACACGGTACTGCTATTTCAACTCCGTCTTTTATTTTCAAGATCCACTCCCGACCTTCGCAAATTGGACACACATCAGAATCCTTGGAAGTCTCCGGTGTCTCCGCGTTCCTGCATGAGTTCGTTGAGTGATTTTTCATGCGTTCCAGTATCTCTTCCAACTGATCCATCGTTCTCTCCTTTCAGGTACTGCATAAACAAGTTTTCTCGTAAAAAGTTCTCCGGCTTTTTAATATACCGCTCTGCTGTTTTCTCCCGTCTGCATATATCTGCATAATTCTGTGCGGCCAATACCAGATCATCTTCCGGTACACCAGCCAGTACCGCATTGCAGTATTCAGTTTCAACAAGACAGCCAGTGCACCGTTTCGGATAGACCGCGGCAAACTCTGCATACCGTTCCACGGGGGATATAGGGGGTGTATTTTGTTTATGTTTATGTCTTTGTTTATTAATAGGTTCACTTTGTGGTTCAAACTGTGGTGCAATTTGCAGTTCACTTTGTGGTTCATCTTGTGGTTCATCTTGTGGTTCATTTTTACTGTAATTTTGAACCACAAGACTATTTATTTTATATTGTGCCGCAAGATTCCCACCGCGCGATTTCCATTCGATAAACCCATCTGTAGCAAGCTTATTTCTCGCTCTCTTTAACGCTGATGCATTTAATCCAGACCGAAGTCCAAGGACTGACGAGGCTACCGTAAACGTATCTGGCCACCCTGCTTTATTCGCTATGGACATTAACGCATGCCATAAGGCGATTGCAGTGTTGGGCTGCGGGTTTAGTTCGAGCCTGTCGTAAAATGCTTTTATCTCAGCTAAATAGTTCAAGTTTCCACCTCCCGAATCCGAACTTCAATCCGTGGATTTTCAGCATCTATACGAAATTCATCAGAGAATCCACAGATCTGCTCCCAGCCATCATTTTTTAATACATGGCAGTTAACTAATGCATCCTGGATCACTTTTCTGCCGAATGACGATATATTGTCCAAATCACGCCTTTTATTCTTTTCCACCCACAGATATTCCATAAATACTTTTTTATTGATATTTACGTCTCTCAGGCACTTTCTAATGTACACAGAAACAATAGCTTCATTCTGCTTTTTCATCTCTCCGCCTTTATATCTGCTTGCCTTATCCGCACGGATAAAATCATTCAGATTATCCAGTCTCCCTGGAATGATTAGTAAGTATTCCAATCTCACGCCACCTTTCAAATGTCATTTTCATCGAGAGCCGCTTCTTTAGAACCGCTCTAGCTCTATGTAAATCTTTTGCAAGATATTCTTGAAGTTCTTTCTCATCCACCGGATCACCGGGGACTGGTCTGTAATAACCATTGCCAACGTTAATGATGCAGTCACCTTCGTTGTTCGCACTCTCGACCATTTTTCGAAACTTTCTGCCTTTTACCGGGTTTGACATTCTAGCCATTGGCTCTTTGTGTCCATAGGGAATATCGTTGATCGTATTCATTAATCCCCTTTCTTCTCCGGGACTAAACCCGGAGATAATAACCAGCTTCCAATAAATCGTGATATATTATTTTCTGCATAAATAGGTTTCTTTCTGCCGGACGGCAAGGTGTTCCAACCCTATAACCACGACTTCCCAAAAATATCTCTGAAATCTTCTCTTGTGCCGTAATGAGATTCAAAATATTCCTGCGCCATAGTTTTTAATTTCAGATCAATTTCTTTTGCATTTGCTCCCCTCTGCGCTCCGTTAGGATGCAGATCAGGTCTGAGCGGAATAACAAAACCATACTTTTCACTATTTTTACGGTTTGAACTTCCAAAGATATGATGTCTTTCCACTGGGTATGTTCCGGTAAAATAACAGTGATCCATATCTTCTGTAAATACGCTCCACAATCGTTTCATACACCACACCGCTCTTTCGTTTCCCTCAACTCCTCAGGTGTGATGGTATCTATTCCAAGTTCTTTTGCATCCGCTACCGTTCCATCAATCAGTACTGACATTTCTTTTGTATCATATGTATGGCTTCCTCGATAAATCTTATATACAGTCAGTTTCCCATCATATCGAACTGGCATTGCATGAATTGTTTCAAGTTCCCACATGTAATCTTCTGGTGCATTTGACTGATAATAGAAGATACTTCCATCTGGAAGATGTTCTGGCTGACCATATTTACAGATCAGTACATTTTTGGCTTTCGCCTTGGAAATCGTCAGAGCATCGGCAATCTTTCCAACCAGTGCATGAAAATAAGAATTTGCATCAAGGCTACGTTTCTGCGTGTATCTAACAGCTTTGATTTTCAACTTGTCCTGCTTCTGTAAATTTTCAATCTGGGGAGCTGCTGAACCATCAACCTCAAATGTAAGAATGATGCCTTGTCCGTCAAATGTCCGGCTCGCTCCGGTTAGTTTTCCAGTAGTCTCCATAAGCTACGCTTCTTTCTTTGCAACAGCTTCTTCCAGCTTTGTTTTTAACGCTGTGTACTGCACTTTTGTCAGTGTGATAAACGATTCAATCTTATACTGGCTTAACAGCTTCTGTTCATTGACATTTGCCTTTCTGATCAATTCTGTGATGATCTGAAATTCTTCCTCGCTGATCAGATCATTTATATTTTCATCTTTCAGTGCTCTGCTTTTCCCATATAAGAAAATTGCCTTTGTCTTATTATCAACAACTTTCAGATATGAGATTTTTCCATCTTTATACTCGATATCCTCAACTTTAAAGCTGTCATACGTGGTTTTTTTTCCATTTTTATCTGCAAGATTAATCTGGTCTGCTTTCATCCATATAAAAGGTGCAGTGTATAATTCTCTTCCGATTCCCCAGTTAAAGCCAGCTCGCTTGAAGCTGTCAGAAGCCTCGCCTTTTTCTCCTTCGGTATAAGATTCCGTTCCGCAATCCCATTTCCATACCCAGATTTTTTTGAATGCATCCCATATGCCAATACCTGCATACATGTTGCCTTTGATTTCCTTATGGTCTCTCTGCCAGTTCATTTCCCCTACAGCTTCATCTAAGATGTTCATATCACAGCGTGCATTTTTATACAGCAGGATGGAACAGCCTTTATCAGAAACAGTTGCTACTCTTGCTTCAATTTCATTTGCCCTTAATTCTCTAAATTTCATTTCTACCTCTCAATCTGTCACATAAACTCTCATGTCATCCAAGCATCTGTCACAGTAATAATCCCCTCTGATCTTCACTGCTGTTTCCTCTTGGATATGTTCTCCGCAACAGATGCACTTCGGTCTGCGTTGCAGCCATTCTTCCTGCTGCCTGTCATGTTCTTCCCATAAATCGTAATTATCTCTCATAATCTACAGTCTTTCTCTTGCCATCGTTCAAGATGCCGGCGTGTAACTTGTTCCCATCAATCGCAAATGTTCCAAAGACGTCTCCGGTGCTAGTAAACATAACGCTTCCATCTAATATTCCAAAATTTTCAAGAAGCTGGGACAGCTCATCTAATTTGTCTAATAAATCCCCGGTATCAGACCAGGTTAATTGTGTGCTAGTCATTCAAAAATTCCTCCATTTCCATCTGTCTGAAATCTGTAGATAAAACCATGTATCTGACAGCTTTCTCACGCTGTTGATTCATGTACTGTTCGTCCCGGCATTCTTCACACATGTTTCCTTCGCCGGGATCTAAACTACATCCACAGATTCTGCATTTTCTGTAAAACATAAAATCACGCTTTCCAAAAATTTAACTATGTGTTACAATAAACGCAGAAATACTTTTGTATTCCTACGGTTAAATAGCATCTGTACTCGCCAAAGTTATCAGGGTGCTATTTTTTTGTCCTCAAATTCCCCAAGGAACTCAACATCAGCGTCAAGCTTGTCCTTCTGGTGAATAAAATATGCTTTCTGCTTCTCTTTCCGCTTTTTCTCTCGTGTCTGTTCCACATCCATAATCGCAACTCCCATAAGTGCAACCAAAGCTCCGAGTGCCATAGCGATTAATAATAAGATGTACTTTTCACCATCCGCATCGAGCATTCCGCAAAGAAACATAATTCCAAGCCCTACCGCTATAAATACTTTACTGATCTGCTTCATCTACGCTCCTCTCTACTACATTTTCATAAATCTTAAGATATCTTCTTCTGATGCGCCTAACTCATGCCAGATAACTATTAAATCGCTGATGTCAAAATTGTTTTTCTTTATTCTCTGGCAGATAGACGGCTGCGTTAGGTTTAATTTTTCTGCTAAATCTTTCTGTGATACGCCTTGGATTCGCATCTGCCCAATCAACCATTCGTGAAAATCTTTGAGCATGTAATCTTTTTTCTTTGCTGTTATCCTTGGCATTCTCTCACTCTCCTTTCTAAAAAATGGAACAAATCTTTTTCTCCATATGATATAATTAGCTATTATATTTAGGAGGTTTTCACATGAACGATACGATAAGAGAATTATTAACAAGGGATAACATCACTCTCGCACTATCCATTTTTGGTGCTTTGGGAACTATTTTTACAATCATTTCCACATTCATCCTTAACCGAAAAAATCTTTCCATTAATATTGCATCTTGTACCAACAGATATGGAAAACTATACATAAACATGACTTTCATTAATAAATCCAGACAACCTATATCCGTTTTTTCAATCAAACTCAAAGCAAGTGAAAAAATATATTCCTCTCTCCCTTATCCTGAAAATGTTGGAAAATACACTTTAAAGGATGGGAACGAAATAATTGACCGAGTTTTCACGTACACTTTGCCATTGCCTATTGATCTACAAGCTCTTGGTGCTGCATCTGGATATATTTCTTTTGATGTTCCGAAAGAAGTTTTGAAAAATTCTTCCATTCCTCTGATTCTCTTAATTCAATCCACGAGAGGCTCGGTACAAAAAATTGAATTAAATCATACTCTGATAAAATACTTGTAGCTTCCATACTTTGTTATGAAACATTTCTCCTTTAGCGGTCTTTTCAAATTCCGCTAAAGGAATTTGTTTTTGCATTTCTGTTTTCCTTCGTTTTCTTTTCCACACCTATATGTCTAACTCTCCTTTCTGTCCTATTTATTGGACTGTTGTTGTGGTATCTTCTAAAAAATACTCAATTGGTTTGCCTAAACGCTCCGCAACAGCCTTCATTTTGTCTACCCCCGGAGTATTCTTGCTCCATTTACAAATGCTGCTACGTGGAAATTTTAATTCCTTTTCCAATGCATAAACAGATATGCCGGCTTCCGAGCATGCGGTTCTGACTTTTTGATAAATTGATGGCAATTATTTTTCACCCCTTTCATTTTCGTTGAAAAAAATACGCAAAGTTATTGACAGTATGCGTAATATATTCTATAATCAGAATAACCACAAACCAATTACAGAATAGCTGCATATTGTTTACGTATTTTTTTCAACTTATATTTTTATTATACGTAATATTTTCAATATGTCAATGCTTTTTGCGTAATTTTTTCAACTTTTTTTTCAAGGGAGCATTATTATGTTGATTTATGATCGTATTAAACAATTATGTAAGGATAATGGTGTGACGGTCACCGGAACAGAAGCTGCACTGGGATTTGCACGCGGATCGTTATGTAAAATTGATAAAAACAAGCCTAGCATTGAAAAAGTATCAAAATTAGCAACATACTTACATACAACACCAGATTACATAATGAATGGTATGAAAACTGAAAATAAGGAATCAGAATTAACCAAGCGCGATACTAAGCAAATAGAAAGTATTATTGCCAACACTGAACAACTTTTAAAACAAGATGGACTTATGTTTGATGGAAATCCTGCAAGTCCAGAAGCCGTTGAATCTATACTATCTGCTATGCAAGTAGGTATGGAGATGGCGAAAAAACGTAACAAAGAACTTTATACTCCTAAAAAATATAAAGAGGATAAGTGATATTAATGGATATTCGAAATCTGGTACAATCGTTAGTCAGAAAATATAATACAAGAAATCCTTTTGAAATTCTCAGACAAAAAAATGTGATATTAGTCTACGCTTCCCTTAATGGAGTCCGTGGATTTTATCAATACTTTCAGAGAAATCACATTATATACATAGATGAGAATTTGTCAGATTCAGAAAAAAGATTTGTATGTGCGCATGAACTAGGGCATATGCTGTTGCATAAAAAAGCAAATGCGCTTTTTATGGATACTCATACATTTTTTAATACTGAAAAATATGAAGTAGAAGCAAACACTTTTGCTGCGGAATTATTAATTCCAGATGAATTAATTTTTGAACATCCAGATATGCCAGCAGATCAGCTTGCAAGGCTTGCCGGATATAATGAAAAAATTATGAATTTCAAACAACTATTATAATATTTGAACCTACAATTGCTGTTATGGAATTAATTTAGTAATTTGAATGTTCCACCATATAAATTATCAACCAAAGGGAGAACTACATATGCATAAGCTTTTTTTTAAACAACTTCAAAAGTTAATTGGTGTATTTTTTCTATTAGCAACACTTATCGGCATCCTAATTATTGTAAAAAATATTACCGATATTATTCAGGTAATTGCCGCTGCAATAGTATCAATAATGTTTGGTACACTTTCATTCTTGCTTTTAAAAAATGATTCATCAAAAAAGAAAGTTAAAAATTCAGATGCAATATGTGCTGACAAGCCACAGGAACGAGATTATTCTAAGCAAACGGAATATGTACAAGACGGTAACGTAATATACCGTGCAGATGGTAAAAAAATCTCTGATGAAGAAGTGCCATACCTTATGCAAGTAGGATACGAAAATGCTTTGGCTGAGGAGAAAAATAGTTCCAACCCAAAGTTTCATAGATCATTTAAGGAAGAGGAATTATCTTACTCTTTTGAAAATAAATACTATAACGAGATTGCTAAAAGAATAGAAAAATTTGAAACTCCATACCATAATTCCTTTTCAGAGCAGGACTTGTCAAAAAAAATTATGTTATTGGAACAATCTATTACGGAATTCGATAAATGTAAAAATTTCTGCTATTCAAAAGGAAAAGGCGGCACAATCTATTTTCAGGACATGTATGAATACTTACACAATACACATAATGAGTGCTTTTCTTACCGAGATATGATTTTAGGCAGTCTGGAAGAATGTTATTACGAACGAGACGAATTGATTCCTGAACTAAAAAATGTAATTTGCAATCACAATGGAATATTACAGAAAAACATCTATGCAGAATTGCCAGATTTTCAAAGAAGCGACATTCAACGTATGCTCCGCAAGTTAGAAAGTGAAAATGTAATAACACGAATTAAAAAATCTGGATCTTATGAATTACATCTTAACTGCCACGAATAATAAAGCAATTGCTTTCAATAAAAAAAACGTCTCTTACCGAACTGATGTTTGATTATTGGAGGTACATATGACAAATGATGAGTTTATGGATTTACTCAAATTAAAAAAACATTTTTCTGATAGTAAAGTAATACTTCCAAATCCAGGAAAAAAGAATGATATTCCAATTAAAATTGAATCTGATACTACGCGCGATATTTTCTATCTAGACACAGACAGAAAAAGTTCTATAACGCTCACAAAGAAAAAGCTTCAGCAACGTCACGCAAATAGTAACACAATGATGATTAGATTGGAAATTGATTGTCGACCTCATATGTATAGTGATGGCTCGTTTTCTTCAAGAAATCATATTCATATATTTGACGAGGAAAATGGAAATATTACATATGATTTAACTGGTAAATATGCTACACTATTTTCAAATATAGATAATTTTATGACAGTATTTTATGATTTTTGTAACATGTGCAATATTGATACCGTAAATGTTGATATACAGGATGTGATGTGATGGAAAATAATTTCAAGAAAAATTATTTGGATTGGCTCAATAAGAGCATTGATGAATACCAAATTAGTAAAAATATATATAGAATTACCTTTCCATATTTAGATAGAAATAACGATTGTACAGAAATTTTTATTAAAATTGATGGCAGCAAATACACCATTACCGATGATGGAGAAACTATTGGAGAATTAGAATTATCAAACTTCAATTTATTTTCAAGTCAAAAACGGACTGATATTTTTAATAGTATTTTGCAATCTCATGGTGTAAAAATGTCCAAAGACAAAGAATTATATATCGAGTGTTCCAAAGATGAGCTTCCTCAAAAAAAGCATCTTCTCTCACAATGTATGATTAAGGTAAGCGATTTGTTTTTTACATCTAAAAATACCGTCCAGTCGCTATTCTTAGAAGATGTACAAATCTTTTTAGACCAAAAGGACATCCGATATACACCAAATGTATCTTTTTACGGAAAAACAGGCTTAACTACAACATATGATTTTGCAATACCAAAGTCCAAAAATGCCCCAGAAAGAATCATTAAAGTAGTTAACAATATCGACCAATTACAAACCAATAATATTCTTTTTTTATGGGATGATACTAGACAAAATAGAAGTTCTGATTCTGTCTTATATGTGTTTTTACAAGACAAAGATAAGAAAATTTCAACTAATTCAATTACATCAATGGAAAACTATGACGTAGTGCCTGTAATATGGTCAAAACGCGAGTCTTTCGTAGCTGAATTGGCTAAATAAAAACCGCCCCACCATTAAGCGGAGCGGCAATGCAACTGCTCTAAATGAACAATCGCCCTAAGCAAGCCTATTGTATCATTCGGAGCAGCCAAACGCAAGCAGAACAACCGTTCTCTGCTGGCTGTTATTTTTATACGCAAAAATAGAAAGGATGGTACAATATGAAAATTGAAAAACTCCCAAGCGGATCATACCGGATTCGAAAAACTTATAAGAAAAAGCTTTATACTGTAATTACCGATTATAAACCAACCAATAAGGAAGCTATCCAGCTCATCGCCACCGAACTTGATAAAGCGGATACAAGAACTTCCTCCGTGCATATGACTTTTGAAGAGGCTGCAAATCAATATCTGGATGTAAAAAGAAACGTTTTATCGCCATCCACGATACCGGGATACAAAAGCAATCTTAAAAGTTTATCAGATAATTTTAAAAACATTTATATTTCTGATATGACAGCCATTGATATTCAAAAAGAAATAAATGATTTTTCTGTATCGCATGCACCAAAAACAGTATATAATGTTCACGGATTTATTTCTGCTGTCATGGGAATGTTCCGACCGGAACTCAACATAACAACAACTCTTCCACAAAAAAAGAAAAATGAAACCTACATCCCGACAGATGAAGAAGTCAAAGCTATCTTAGACTATGCTCATAAAAGAAATAGATATGAGGTTGCGCTGTTACTGGCTGCTTGCTGTGGATTGAGACGTAGTGAGATATGTGCCCTTACACCTGCTGATCTATCTGATGATAATGTGCTTACTATCAACAAAGCTATGGTAAAGGACGAAAATAATAACTGGGTAGTCAAAACCACAAAAACAACAGAAAGTGCCAGAGAAATCGCTATACCAGATTTTATCGCTGATCGGATACGCGAAAAAGGTATTATCATAGATTGTAATCCAAATCAGATATATAATGCACTGGTTCGTTATCAAAATAAATTAGGCATCACTCATTTTAAATTACATAGTATGAGGCATTACTTTTGTACAAAAATGTCAGAAGTGCTCCCAGAACAGGACGTATTAGAACTTGGAGGATGGTCGACACCTTACGTCATGAAATCTGTTTATCGCCATGCTACTATAAATAAAAAAATGGAAAAGCAAAAAAGTATAATGAATAATGCTTTTAATGATTTTGACAAAAATAAATAAATCTTGTCATGAATCTTGTCATGAAATTACTGAACCGTTGATTTTTCAAGGCTTTTGGAACTTAGTATTATGGGTTCAAGTCCCATCTCCTGCATTAGTGCATTTACTCGGAAGCCTTGAGAATAGCGGTATCAGGGCTTCCTTTATGTTTGAATTGATGCTATTTTGGGTGAGACCTAGGTGAGACCTATACTGCTTGTCCATTCAAAAGTGCACATATATCTTGCATCGAGTTCTTTCGAGCATAGCTATAATATTTTTCATTCGTCTCAACTGAGTGTCCCAATAATCGTGCTCTTTCAGTAACCGGAATACCAAGCGGAATAAATACATTGCTGTTCAACGACATACGAAATGCATGATTGTTAGTCACCTGAAATCCCAAACTTCTACATAATGCCCGTAAACAATCTGAATATGCTTTTGTGTAAATCCATCGCCCTTCCCGATTACAAAATACATATTCTGATTTAATCCCCAAGGAATCCTGTACAGATTTTATCTCTGAGAGAAGATTCCTGATTTCAATTGTAATCGGAAATCTTCTTCCACCTTGGCTAAATCCCTTTTCGTCCTTGGTCCAATCAACATAATAATAATTACGCCCGTTTTCCTTATACATTAACTGTTGCGCATGAATATGTATTGCATCCGCTTTTACGTCATCCCATTTCAGTGCGCAGAGTTCACCTACACGCATTCCAGTTTCAACGGAAAGTAAAATTGCATATCCCAAAATAAAATAACCATGGTATCGATTCTGTGTCATTCGACTGCGAACAGTTTTGGTCACCAAATCGATTTCTTCCTTTGACAGAATTTTGTTCTCCGCTTTTGCCTTCGTGCGCTCACATCCTTTTAGATAAACAGCATTCTTGACAAACGGAACAGGATTTTCTTTAATAATCCCGTACTCCATTGCATAAGCAAATATAAGATTTAAAATACCTTTATATGCCTTAAATGCTGTTTCTATCGGATGAATTCTTTGAACCATTTCTTGCGTATATGTTCGAAGCTCTACTTTTGAAATTTCTCGAATGTCTCGTGCGCCAAAATCAGATATGATAAACCGATTAAATGTTTGCCTATCTCTTTTAATAGTTTCCGGATTCACATTCTGAGTAGTCTGCTTTTCAGCAAGCGCTAATTCAAAAACCCCAGCAATACTCACATCACTAATTGCCAACCCGTAGTAATCAAACAACTTGTCAATAAGTATCTCTTCCGTTTTGCCATAAATCTTCTTTTTATCTGGCAAGATTGTCATATAGAGTCCTTTGCTATCCTTATATTCAATTTTTCGAGGCTGCCCGTCTTTGGTGACATGGACAGCAGATACTAACTGTTTCTTGAGTTTCCTTTCTTTTGTCATGATGTTCTCCTCTTCTTGAGAGGCGTCGACAGAATTAATAATACCACACTCTAATTGCTTTTTGATAGATTTCTTTTGAATTTCTAAATCATGTAATACAGATCTAGTTTCTTCTAATGCCATATTTTCTGTTTTCTTTACCATATGATTCGCTCCTTGTTCAATTACGGATTTCCCGTTCGGAACTAAATATGGTTTCTATGCCTTGCTAATATCTTGAATATGTAGAGTAGGCGGATGAAAATTTCATCCGCCCCTCATCAAACCGTGCATGAGGT
>ERZ827101.278-NODE-278-length-84173-cov-4.488908_pt1 | contig 84173 bp, 60 predicted proteins | sample MGYA00519869_ERZ827101 | MGnify/ENA primary metagenome ERZ827101 (study PRJEB31778, sample SAMEA3449256) | human gut metagenome | biome: human gut; feature: human-associated habitat; material: faeces | place: United Kingdom | collected 2010/2012 ...
TAAATATAATATTTGAAACCAGACCAAGATTAATCTCAAGGTTTAAATATCAGGAGCCAAAAAGTTTATCAAAGGTAATACTTAAGTATAATATTTAAAATAAAATCTCAACCCTTAAAATCCATAATTGTTAATTAATAAACAAAGATAATATGCTAATTGTGCAAAATTACTAAAACAAGAAACGTTTTTATAAAAAAATAGGGCATAAATATTAGTAAATATGCTTTGAATGTAAATATTGACAAATAAAATAAACAATGTTATTATTAGTTTAACGTTAAACGGTATAACAAACTTACAAAGAAGTTTATAGTTCTTTTGATTGGGGAGTTTGTAGAAGGTACGTTGGTATATTATGTTCTTAATTAAGTTTAACGTTAAACTTGACGTAATATATTATTATATAATGTAGAAGGGAGTATTTATATGAGAAAGAAACAGTTACTTAGTTTGGCATTAATTGCCGCGTTGACAACAACAATGTTTGCAGGATGTGGAAGTTCAGGAGACAAGGATTCAGCCAAGAAGAAGGCAGAGAAGGAGGGAAAGACAGTTCTCTCATTAGGAATCTGGCCATCAGCGGATTTGGTTGATGATGTTAAGAACTTTGAAAAGTATGCTAAGACAATGAATGAACAGCATAGCGATGTATATGTTGAACCGGCAAGTTATACATATGCAACAGATACATTCGTATCATTAGCAGAATCAGGAAACTGTCCAACAATTTTTGAAACATGGTTTACAGAACCACAGAAGTTAATTAAACAGGGGTTGGTAGCAGATGTTACTGATATTCTTAAAGAAAGAGGATGGATTGATGACATGAGTCCATCAGTATTATCACTTTTATCAGATGAAAACGGTCACGTATATGGTGTTCCTAGAGATGCTTACGCATTAGGACTTATGTGCAATGTAGAATTATTTGAAGAAGCAGGACTTGTTGATGACAATGGTATTCCAAAGTTCCCAAAGACATGGGATGAACTTGCTAAGGATGCTAAGATTATCAAAGACAAGACAGGAGCTGCAGGCCTTTGCTTATTAGCAAAAGATAATTCAGGCGGATGGCACTTCTCAAACATCGCATGGTGCTTTGGAGCTACATTGTGTACAGATAATGGAGATGGAACATACACTTCACACTTAGATTCAACAGAAGCTATTGCAGCAATGGAATATGTATATGATTTAAAATGGAAATATGATGTTTTAACAGCTGATCCAACAGCAGAGGATTGGGCATCAGGATTCCAGCAGTTAGGAACAGGCGCAGCAGCAATGTACATCGCAGCTAACGATGCAGTTGCACAGCCAACACAGGTTAACGGATTGCCAACAGACAAATTAGCAATGGGAGCAATCCCTGCAGGACCTAATGGTGATCAGTATTCATTAACAGGTGGTACACCTTACATGTTCTCTAAGGATGCAACAGATGATGAAATTAATGCAGCTTTAGATTTCCTAGAAATTATGGGTAAATCTCCTGTAGTTAATGATACAAGTATTGAAGGTAAACAGGCAGATGCGGCTAACCGTGTATCAAACGGAGTTCCTGTAATTAAATCATTCCCATGCTGGATTAATCAGGATTATGTAGATGCAGAACAGAAAGTTATTGATGAATACAAGAACGTTGACCCAGCGCTTTATGATTCATACTTTGAAAAGACAGAATCAGAAGGTAACTTAAGAGCAGAAGAACCTGGTGATACACAGTCAATGTACAAGGAACTTACAAAAGTTCTTCAGGAAGTTGTTACAAAGAAAGATTGTAACGTAGAAGAACTTATGAAGACAGCAAATGAAAATTATCAGAAAGTTTTAGACAAATTAAACAAATAGAATATTACCAAGGAAGGGTGGGCGACTAGTCCGGTTGCCTGCCCTTTTTCTAAAAACAGGAGAAGGTTTTACTATAAAATTAAGGAAACAGAATTGTTTTCTACAAATGTTTCAGACAATTAGCTACTGACTAAAGGTGAGGGCAATACATATTATGTGAGGAGGTTTCCAGGTGAAAAGTAAACAACAAGTTCAAACAAAACAAACAAATTATAAACCTAAAAAACATAAATTTTCTAAGAGAGATTTACTGGGATGGTGCGTAATGCTCCCATCAATATTGTTATTCACATTCTTTGTTTGGGAACCGCTACTTGAAAGCGTGAGATTATCGCTATTTTCAGCAAAGGGAGTTCAGCTCCAGGAGTTTGTTGGGTTAGACAATTATATAACAGTAATTAATAACGTTAGTTTTAAAGCAGCGTTTCTAAACACATTTAAGTACATAGGATGGTCCTTGATTATAGGATTTTTTGTACCGATTATTTTGGCAATATTCATCAGTGAGACCGTTAGAGGAAAGAGCTTTTTCAGATTTGCAGTTTATTTTCCAAATATGATTCCGGGAATGGCTGTTTCACTTCTTTGGGTTTATTTCTTCAAACCGGGTCCTACAGGTGTTTTAAATATTTTACTATCTAAATGTGGTATAGAACCACAGGTATGGTTAAACAATGCAGCGTTGGTTATTCCGTTGATTATTATAGCAATGACATGGAAAAGTGCAGGTTCCACATCCCTTATTTATATGGCGGGGATAAGTGGAATTAATCCGGAATATTACGAAGCTGCAGCAATTGATGGAGCGGGTGTATTCCAAAGAATTTTCCATGTAACTCTTCCTTGCATCTTAAGCTTAGGAAAGACAATGCTTATTCTTCAGGTTATTTCCGTATTCCAAATTTTATATGAACCATTAGTTTTGACAAATGGTGGACCAAACAATGCAAGTTTATCAATAATGCTTTTGGTTTACCAGTATGCGTTTACTGAATTTAATTATCCATGCGCAGCAGCATTGTCAGTAATGATTTGTATAGTATTAATTTTGTTGAGTGGATTATATATGTACTTAACAAGAAAGAAAGATGATTAGGAGGAAAGGCTGATGTATTTTAATAAGTATGCAGACAAAACAGACGGTGCCATCAGAGGGTTTGACGTCAAGTCGACAAAAGTAAAAATAATCTGCCTATTCTTCGTGGCAGTATGTATCTTATTTGCAATAATTGCAATGTTCCCTGCAATATGGGTATTTTTATCAGGATTTAAAGATTTAAAAGAGTTAACAAGAGAAGCAACATTGTTCCCTAAATCATTTAATTTTTCAGGATTTAAGGAAACATGGGATAAATTAAATTTTGGATTGTATTACAAGAACTCATTCATCATGGTTATCGGTTCAGTTATATGTGCAATTATATTTAATGGAATTTTAGCATATGGACTTGCCATATTAAAACCAAAGGGATATCAGATTGTAAATGGTCTTGTAATGTGGAGTCTTTTGATTCCTGCAACAACAAGCGTAGTTGCTTTATTTGTAAATATTAACAGAATTGGTTTGAATAAATCATTTATTCCATTGTGGCTTGCATATGGAGCAAATGCTTTCTGGGTAGTTTTGTTCAAAGAATTCTTTGAAGGACTTCCACCGGAACTTATAGAAGCGGCAAGGTTGGATGGATGTAATGTAGTACAGGTATTTTATAAAATTGTATTACCTTTATCAAAACCAATCATTATGGTAATCGTAATTTTTGCGGTTACGGCAGCGTGGTCAGATTTCCTTCTTCCATATTTGATTTTAAATGGATCAGGAAAAGAAACAGTTATGGTTAAGTTGTATACATATTCAACTTCAAGAACAACAGCGATAGATATGATTAGAGCAATCTTCTTCTCGCTGATACCACCTACAATTCTGTTTACTATATTCCAGAAACAGATTACAGATGGTGCAGCCGGTGGGGCTGTAAAGGGTTAAGATATTTGGATACTAACATCCCCTTACGTTAGTAAAAAATATATTTGATAAAGATTATTTCTGTATAAAACTGACAGTAATAATCTGAAAATGATGTGTGCTGTCGGCAATTTCCTCCGTGGTTTAGAAAGACCATGTTTCTCATATTGTCGACAGCAGGAAAAGATGGAGAAGAATTATGTCGAAAATAGCAGATAAATATTTTAAAGTGGATTCTTGGAAAATAATTGAAGAGGGCTTTAATCCAGATTACGGAGAAGTATCAGAATCTATATTTTCATTAGGAAATGAATATATGGGAGTTAGAGGATATTTTGAAGAAGGATATAATGGACCAAAGCTAATCGGAAGTTATTTTAATGGAATATATGAAAGAACAAAGCCGGATTACGGACATTATAAAGGTATTGTAGATTTTACAGAATACATGGTTAATTCCGTTGACTGGTTATATACAAGAATATGTGTTGACGGGGAAGAATTAGAAATTTCCAAATCAGATATTTCAGAATTTGTTCGTGAATTAGATATGCGAAACGGAGTATTAACCCGTTCATTTATATGGAACTTATCAAATGGGAAAAAGTTAAAAGTTTCTTTTGAAAGAATCCTTTCAATGACTGATGTACAGGTTGGTGCACAAAGAGTTAAGCTTACTGCATTAAATTTTGATGGAGATGTGGAAATAAAATCAGGACTTGATTTTTCTAATCCACATTGTATGCAGAGAATGAACATGTGGGAAATAAAAGACACATTACATAAGTCAGGAAAGAACGCATTTGCCGGAATAGAAGGTGAAACACTTCATACACAGCAAAGAGTATTTAGCGCATGTGCGATAAAGGCAGATGTAAATGAGTTTGACACTGTTAAGGAAGAAAAAAAGGCAGTTGTTAAATTTAATCTTTCATTAAAACAGAACGAAGAAAAAACATTTGAAAAGATAGTCAAGAATTTTACATTAAAGGAAGAAAAAGAAGAAAATAAATTCCGTGAAGATGCAAAAACAGTATATGAAGAATTTGAAACAGGAAAAGAAAATGACATAAGTTCTATGTCATTTGAACAGATAAAAGAAGACAGTACTAAGTGGTGGAAAGAAATATGGGAAACATCTGATGTCACAATAGACGGAGATGAAGAAAATCAGCAGGGAATTAGATTCTGTATTTTTCAATTGTTCCAGACTTATCACGGTGCTGTAAAAGGTACAAATATTGGTGCAAAAGGATTGACAGGCGAAGCATACAATGGAAATGCTTTCTGGGATACAGAAACATACTGCTTACCATTCTTCCTTTTCAATAATAAGGAAGCAGCTCAGAATCTTCTCTATTTCAGATATAAGACATTAGATGAAGCAAGAGAAAGAGCAAAGGCATTAGATTGTGAAGGCGCATTTTATCCAATAGCGACAATAAGCGGTAGGGAATGTTGTAATTTATGGCAGCACGCAAGCTTACAACTTCAGGCATCTACAGCAGTTGCGTATGGTATATGGTTCTATGAAAAACTGTATCATGATGAAGAATTTATGGCACAGTATGGATTAGAAATGTTAATTGAAATATCAAGAATGTTAGTTACCCGTGGTGATTTCTCTCAGGATGGCAAATATGGTTATTATTGCGTAATGGGACCTGATGAATTTCAGATGATGGTTCACAACAACTGTTATACGAATTTCATGGGTAAATTCACATTAGATTTTACACTCAAAGTAATTGAAGATATTAAGAAAAATGATAAGAAGGCTTATGACGAAATAGTTGGAAAAATTAATTTCGATGAGTCAGAAATGGACAAATGGAAAAAAGTTAGTGAATGTATGTACATTCCATACTATGAAGATAGTCTTTTGTACGAACAGCATGAAGGATTCTTTAAACTTCCTCATTTGGATATTGATTCAATTCCAATTGAAGATTTCCCACTATATAATCATTGGTCTTATGACAGAATATATAGAAATGACATGATTAAGCAACCTGACGTTTTGATGTTCATGTTGTTATTTAATTCTCATTTTACAGAGGAACAGTTAAAGGCAAATTATGAATATTATGAACCTAGATGTATACATGAAAGTTCATTGTCACCTTCAGTACATTCAATTTTAGCATCACAACTTCATAAAAAAGATGAAGCATATGATTTCTTTGGATTTGCAACAAGAATGGACTTGGATAACTATAACAGAAATACAAGAGAAGGTATACATACAACAAGTATTGCAGCAACATGGATGAATATTATTTATGGATTTGGCGGACTTAGAACAGATGGAGATATTATTCATATTACACCTTCAATTCCGCAAAACTGGAATAAATATACTTTCAAAATTCATTATATGGGAGAAGTTATTGAAGTGAAAGTTACAAAGAATAAAGTGGAAATCAGTACTAAATATGGCAAAAATATTTTAGTTCAGGTTTATGACGAAAAAATTGAACTTGGAAAAGAAGCATATATTTGTGACGTCAAATAAAAATAAATTTAATGCCGGGACAAAAAACAAAATGTTTTGGTCACGGACAAAAATGGGAGGTAAATAAATGAATTGGGAGTTGACAGAAAACGGGTTTAATTCAGAAAAGATTGCTCATTTAGGAAATAAATTTCTGACAGGTAATGGATATATGGGAATTAGAGGCACTCTCGATGAATTTGATTCCCGAAATTTAGTAGCTGTTAATTTGGCAGGAATTTATGATCAGGTAGGCAACAGCTGGAGAGAACCGTTGAATGCTCCAAATGGTTTTTACAGTTATCTGATTGTTGATGGAAATGTTTTAAAGGTTCAGGATAATGTGCCTAAAGAACATTTTATAAAATTAGATTACAGACATGGAATATTTAAAAGACATACAGAGTGGACAACGAAGAGAGGAAACATTGTACTTGAATCAGAGCGCTTTGTAAGTATGGATGATGTTCATGTTGGAGCAGAAAAATACAAAATTACGGCGGATTTTCATGCAGACATTAATTTTGTAACAGGAATTGATGGAGATGTATGGGATATTAACGGGCCACATTATGATGAATTAATTATGGATGAAGATGACTGCATAAGCATAGTTGGAATATCTCATGAAAAGAAATATCATGTGGCAGTCAGTGTTAGTGAAGATGAAAATTTCCCATGTGAAAAGAAGACAATGTTAAGAAATGAGGACAAAAAGATAATAAAATCATTAAATTTTGTCTCAGATATTAATAAGTGTTATGAAATTCACAGATTTATGGCAATTTATACATCAAAAGATTGTGAGAATCCTTTAGATGATGCAAAAGAAACGGCTATAAATATTAGAAATAAAGGATATTACGAATTGCGCGATGAACATTGTAAATGCTGGGAAAGCATTTGGAGCAATTCAGAGGTAGAAATTGAAGGCGATGATGATGCGATGGAAGCATTAAATTATTCGTGTTATCACCTAAACAGTATTTCACCAAGACATGCAGACAGCCTTTCTATTGCAGCCAGAGGTTTATCAGGACAGACGTATAAAGGTGCTGTTTTCTGGGATACGGAAATGTTTATTTTAGACTTTTTACTTATGACTAATCCCAAAGTAGCAAGAAATGTAATGAAATACAGAATAGATACTTTAGATGGTGCAAAGGAAAAAGCAAAAAGTTATGGCTATGATGGTGCATTTTATGCATGGGAAAGTCAGGAAGGCGGATTTGACGCCTGCTCAGATTATAATGTTACAGACGTTTTTACAAAAAGACCGATGCGAACATATTTTAAAGATAAACAGATTCATATTTCAGCAGCTATTGTATATGGAATTGGCAGATACATAGACCTTACAGGTGATATGACAATTTTATCTGAAGGTGGAGCCGAAACAATAATAGAATGTGCAAAATTTTATTATGATTTACTGCTAAAGAAAGTGTCAGGCGGATATTATGAACTTCATGATGTTATAGGACCTGATGAATACCATGAAAGAGTTAATAATAACGGTTATACAAACCGAATGGCAAAATATACATTTGAACAGGCTGTTAAAGTAATTGATTCAATTGATGAATTAAACGAACAGTATGCAATAAAGTTGTGTAAAGAATATAACTTAAAACAATTAAAAGAAAAATTTGAAATGGCTGAGCGTAATATTTATGTTCCACAGCCAAATGAAAATGGAATCATTCCACAGTTTGACGGTTATTTTGATTTAGAAGATGTAAGCGTAAATACTGTAAGAAGCAGACTCTTAGACCCTAAGGAATATTGGGGAGGAGCAAATGGAGTTGCAGCACATACACAGGTTATAAAACAGGCAGACGTAGTAACATGGCTTACAATGTTTCCGGATGATGTAAGTGATGAAATAAAACTCAAAAACTGGCAGTATTATGAACCGAGAACAGAACATGGTTCATCATTGAGTGCATGTATGTATGCTTTGTTAGCCTGCAAGTGTGGAATGAAAGAAAAAGCCTATCCGCTATTTATGAAATCAGCTTCGGCAGATTTGAATGAAGGTGGAAAGGAATGGGCAGGACTTGTCTACATTGGAGGAACACATCCGGCGGCAGAAGGTGGAGCCTATATGGTGGCAATAAAAGGATTTGCAGGAATTTATTTTGAAGATGGAAAAATTAAAGCAAAACCTGATTTGCCAAAGGCATGGAAAAAAATGAGATTTCATATTTGTTATAGAAATAAAAAATACAAAATTGAAATAGAAGACAATAACGCAAATATTGTGGAAATATAGGAAATGAATACAAAGCAAAACAGTGCAAGTGTAGGATTTAAAATTTATATGACAATATAAGTAGCATTTATAAGATTGTTAGGATTCATTTGAAATCTCCTTAAATAAGAAAGAAGCGTTAGAAAATACTTCTAACGCTTTCTCTTTCTACAATAGAAGTTGGAAGTGATACTTCGCATGGATTAGGTATTCTGTGTTCTAACAATTCCAACATAAATTTAACGGCTGTACGACCTTTAAGGTCCATATCCTGATGAACAGTGGTAAGAGCCGGAGTTGTAATGTTACATATATTTAAATCGTCGAATCCTACTATTGATATATCTTCAGGAATACGAACACCTTCTTTATGAAGGTTGGCCATAATATTTCCTGCAAGAAAATCGGCAGTAGTAACGAGTCCTGTTATTTCAGGATGAGAAGCTAAATATTTAGCGATATGTTTTGTATTTTCAAGGTCCATACCACATTCAAAAACAAGGGCATCATCAAATGGAATACCGGCTTCTGTAAGGGCAGCCTTATATCCGAGAAAACGCTCCATTAAAACACCACCTTCTTTTATGTGAAGAGAGGCAAATGCGATTTTACGATGACCTTTGCTGATTAAATACTTGGTTGACTGGTTGCTTCCACCAAAATCTTCTAATCCGACATTACAAATGTTCTTTTCATGAACGTAACTGTCAACGAGAACGATAGGAAGCTTTTTAGCACAACTTGCAATGGCTTCAAAAAAGTCATCGCGGAAGATACCTGCTAAAAACAAACCGTCAAGATCCCATGTTTTTAAGAAAGCTTTAAACTGTTCAGGCGTCTCAACAGTACGCAACATTAAAAAATAACCATTTTCACGAAGAACCTGTTCGAGAATTCCAATAAATCGTGAAAGAAAAGGATCTTCCATGAAATTTGAGTCTTTATTAGTAACAATATGGTTTACGAAACCAATAACTTTTGATGAACGTGAAACCAATGATCTGGCAGACATATTAGGTACATAACCTAAATCATCAATTGCTTTATTAATTTTAGCAACGGTTTCAGCAGAAACGCGGCCGGCTTTTCCATTGATAACATTGGAAACGGTTGTTGCACTTACGCCTGTAGCCGAAGCAATATCTTTAATAGTAACCATATAATAAATCCTTTCTGTTTTTAGAATAGGTAAAACGTAAAACCTATATAGAAATAGTAACACTAAAATATGATTTTGAAAACAAAAAAATGTAAAGGAGAAGAGAAAAAATGAAGGGTGTAATTTTTGATTTAGATGGAGTTTTAGTTTCTACGGATGAACTTCATTATCAGGCTTGGAAAAAATTAGCTGATGAACTGGGAATTACTGAATTTAACAGAGAGGACAATATGCGACAGCGAGGAGTAAGCCGCATGGCTTCTTTGGAAATTGTTCTTGAAAAAGGTGATAAAACATATACACAGGAAGAAAAGATGGAGCTTGCAGACAGAAAAAACGGATACTATGTTGAAATGCTCCAAAAACTGGATTCAGGTGCTGTACTTCCGGGAGCAGTAGAAACTTTGAAAATGCTAAAGGAAATGGAAATTATGTCAGCAGTTGGTTCAGCAAGTAAAAACGCACCAATAATACTTGAAAGGACAGGTCTTGCACCTTATATCGACAAAATAAGTTGTGGGCTGGATGTAACAAAATCTAAACCTGATCCGGAAGTATTTTTAGTGGCTGCAAAGAAATTAGGACTTAATCCGGCGGATTGTCTTGTAGTTGAAGATGCAGCAGCAGGAATAGAAGCAGCAAAGAGAGGCGGAATGAAATCCCTCGGTGTAGGACCGTTTCATGAAGAACTGGGAGCAGATTTTCATTCCAAAACACTTGCAACAGTAGAAAACTGGAGGGAAATTTTATGTTAAAAGGAAAGGAACAAAAAACAGGGGAAAACAATAATTCAAAACCAATGGGCAAAGGATTTTTTGTAGTTGGATGTGTAATAATTTATTTCCTTATTGTAGGAATAGTAAGCGCGGCAATTCATTTGCCTGCAGCAATAACAAAAATTTCAGACAATAGTGAGATAAAAAACGCCAAGGTTGTATTGTATGATGGACCTAAATCACTTAAGGATGCTACAGATGCTGATTTGGAAAAAGCATCAGAAGAAAAAAGAGATATTTCATTAATGCATTGTGTTGATACTAAAGTTGCAGTAAACGGTAAAGACTGTTATGTATACGATACAAATGTAAATAACACACATACATGGATGGGTGATTATATGCCGGCAGAGGACAGAACACCTATTACATATTTTGATTTTGAAGGAAAAGTTAAAATAACAGTTACAGTGCCTAATACAGATATTGAATATGTAAATATCAGACCATTAAAATATAACATTAAGCCGGAAATTGATACTAAAAAGCATACGGTGACATTTACAATTGACACACCTGATGCCTACACAGTTGAATTTAATAAAAAAGTAGAACGTGCAGTACATATTTTTGCAAATGAAATAGAAAAAGATGTTCCAGACAAGGATGCAGAGGGTGTTAAATACATTGGACCTGGTGAATGGAATATCGAAGACATGGTATTAGAAGATGGAGATACAATTTATATCTCAGGTGGAGCAGTTGTACATGGAGCAGTTACAGCATCATTTGCCAAAGATGTAACAGTTAGAGGAAGAGGTATTATTGATAATTCTAATTTAGAAGGTTGGAAAGGTACAAGTGCTACAGTTCCACTTAGATTTGATAACTGCCAGTACGTAACTGTTGAAGGAATTATTTCATTAAATGCAAATGCATGGTGCCTCCAGGGTTACAATTCAGTAGGTGGAGATATCAGTAATTTAAAGATTATTACAGCAAGACCAAATGGTGACGGAATTTCATTACAGTCATGCAAGAGCTTTGATGTAGAAAATTGCTTTGTACGTACATGGGATGACTCATTAGTAGTTAAAAACTATGATGTAAATTCAAACAATATTAAGTTCAAAAATGTTCAAGTTTGGACAGATTTGGCACAGTCAATGGAAATAGGTTATGAAACAAATAAAGGTGACAAAGAAAATTCAACAATTGAAAATGTTACATTTGAAGATATAACAGTACTTCATAATTTCCATAAACCGGTATTGTCAATTCATAATGCAGATAATGCAGCAATTTCTAACGTAACATATAAAAATATTGTAGTTGAAGATGCATGCATGGGACTTGGAGATGGAACAAAAGAATTGATCGATTTACAGGTATTAACAAATTCAGGCTGGTCAACAACTTCTGACCGAGGAACTATTTCAAATGTAACAATTGATGGTTTCAAGGTACTTTACGGAAATGAATCACTTCCTTCACAGATTAAAGGATTTGATGAAGAACATGGTATCGATGGAGTTTCAATTTCAGGATTAAATATTAAGGGTAAAGATATTAAATCATTTGAAGATGGTGAATTTGAAGTAGATGAAGACACAGTAAAGAATGCAGAAATAAAGTAGGAGGAGCATTATGAAGAAAAAGTTTATAATTATAATAGGATGTCTTGCCATTGCGTGCGCAGGAATGTCAGCTGTTGTAGCTGTAGGCAATTCATCAGTAAAAATGTCAAATAAAAATTTGACAGTAGTAACAGCTCCTGACCAGAAAGAAGCGATGGAGAATGACGCATTTAAGGAAGAAGAATACGTTGCACCTGAAATTGATGGTACAAACGTAGCACTAGACGGAAGAGCAGATGCAAATGGATTTAATGATGTTTATAGAGCACCAAATATTATTGATGGAAGCAGATTAACATACTGGGAAGGTTCTCAAAATGAAGAAAGCCAGATAATTTCTGTAGACTTAAAGGATTCATATACTATTCATACAGTTGTAGTTGGATTGAATCCGGCTCAGATTTGGGGAAAGAGAACTCAGACATTTAAGATTGAAGCAAGTGACGACGGACAGAATTATACAGAAGTAATACCATCTACAGACTATGATTTTGATCCGAAGACAGGAAATCAGGTTGTTATCGATATTGATAATGTTAAAATGCAATACATAAGATTAACATTTACAAAGAATACAGGTGCAGTAGCAGGTCAGATTGCTGAACTTGAAGTTTATACAAACGATAAATAAAATTATGTAGAGTATAAAGATTTTGATTAAACATAGCGTGATTGAAAGGCGCTTTTAAGGAAATTTTATATCAAAAATATAATTTGATTCATAACAAATAAAAAGAACCATGCTTATTATCAGTTTTACAATGAAATAAATCTGATAAAAGCATGGTTCTTTTATTTATTTGCATCTTCGGAATATTCTTTAAATTTAAACTTGTTGATAGGAACACACTTGTTAATTAACTTTATGTATGCTTTAGACTTATTCTTAGGTAGTTTAAATTTAGCTTTAACATATATTTTTGAGAAAGCATTTTCTTCTAGTGAGTCTAAATTATTGCTCCTTATTTTTATATATTTTAAATTTGAAAGCTTGTAGAAAGCTTTTTCTTCGATTGTATTTACGCTATCGCCAATAATGACTTCTTCAAGTTTTGTGCAATTTACAAAAGCCTTCTTCGGTATAATCTCAACTTTGTTCCCAATTTTTAAATGCTTTAATTTGGTTAAATTATCAAAAGCTTTTTTTGAAAGTGTTGTTACATCAAAAATTCTTCCCTGAAACTCAATGGTTGATGGAATATCCAAAGACTTAATACTTGTGTCTTTAACTCCTTCAAAAGAAACAGCCGAGTCTGATAAAATTTTGTAATTATAGCCATCAATTTCACAGGTTTTATTAACAGAAGATTCAACTTCAAGCGAACCGTCGTACCAATCAATTTCATTAAATGACATTGCATTTTCAAATGAAGTTACAGTTGGTTTTTCTCCGCCGTATTTTTTATACCAGCTTGATGGATATAAAACATTTTTGTTATAGTGAGTTAAACTTGTGTCTACATCTGGGGATTCATTTTTTCTAAGCTTTCTGCAAACGACAACAGTTCTATAATCGTGTACTTCATACGAGCATGTTGATAACATTAAAAGTGAATCCTTTTCATTTATATCGACAGGACATTTATAGGATGAACGAATCTCTATCTGATATACAAAATTTAAAAATTGTTCTTTTGTCTGAAATGTGCTTTGAAGATAATTGAATCCGTCACTGATTTCAAAATCTCCTGAAACTCTCATGTATCCTATTATTTTCCATTTGCTTTCTTTATATAAGGTGTCAAATGTAATTACAGGATGCTGTTTGTAAAATTCAATATCTTTATATTTTAACAACTGATGAAACATCATTCCTGTCGAATCCATATTATGTCCATGTATGACAAGATTCTTTGAACGAGGCTTGATTTTTGAATTGCTTTGTATGTAAAGGCAACCGTTTTTATCGCGTCCACCTTCAAAATCATGTTTCAAATAGAACTCGGAATTACCGGTTGACTGCATTACCGGATAATCGATATTAGTTCCGGGAACTTTTAACCAACCTCGTATGTCAGAGTTTATTTCCAAAAGTTTTGAAAATTTTAATAATATTCCATCAGCTCCCTTGGCACCTTTTTCATATGATTTGTCCAAATTAATGTCAACAGGGGCATTTTCGGACGAATCGTCAGCTGCAACTTTACTGTTGTCATCAGATTCAGGAGAATCTGAAACTGAATAATATAATGATTTGTATTTATTGTTAAGCTGTCTGGAATGATAAGGCTGTATGCCTAAGTAATAAATCAAAAAAATAACGCATCCGATTAACAATAAAACAGAACAAATCATTACCGTAAGTCTGATTTTTTTCTTGCTGTTAATACTAATCATAAACATCTCCTATCGGATTTGGAAAAGTAAAATAAAGATAATAATGACAAAATATATTTATTTAATTTTCATTATTATAAAGAGTGTTTAGGGGGGTTTTATAAATAATAAAATTATGCTGAATATAAAAATTCTTTCTAATTATTTCGTGTTATGCACGCTGAAATGTTATATTCAACTATAAAATAATTATAATTGTAATAATAAAAAAATGCAATAAAACATAAATTTAATAAAGGAAAAGAAATCATGATTATATACTGGTAAAACTATCATCTAAGTGGAGTCGGACGAGCAGGAAAAACACAAGAAAATATATACATAAAATACAAAATAATTGACGATTGAAAGGTTTTTTTATGCAATAATAACAAAAAAATGGGTGGTTTTTGGTTAAAACGCACCCTCCAAACAGATTGACAAAGGCATGGTGCCATGTTAATATTAGTTTAACGTTAAACGGATGTGGGGAAAGTGTTTTATTGGGGTGTGTCCGGGGGGACAGTTTTCAAAAAAATCTTTTATTTTACCCAGGAAACAAGAAGTAATTAAATAAGTAAAATTCTTTAAACTGTTACAAGTTTAACGTTTAACTTATTCGAAGAAAGGAAGAGGTAGAGAAATGAAAAAAGCATTTAAAAAGTTATTGGTTATGGTAAGTGCTATCGTTCTTACATTTAGCATGAACGTAGCAGCAGCAGAGGACATTGTATTGAATGATAGTGGAAGTCCATTTATTAAATCATTTGATCCGGGAACAAGTGGAGAATACAAGTATTTAGGATATGCTTATTGTTTTGAAGTAGGACCTGAATATAAATATTTACAGATTACATACACAGGTGATCCTACAGCATTTGATGAATTGAGATTAGAATTTGTAGTAAATTCAGACCCATCAGAAGAAAAGAAATTAACACCTGTTTGGTTCAGAGAAAATGACGAAGGTACAGTTAGAACTACAGACGGTGGATTAGTTCCTAATCCTTCATCAACAGAACAGACAGCGGTAATTGATTTAGAAAAATCAGGAATTGACTTATCAACAGGTATCAGAGCGTTCCATATACATGATACACCTGGTAAAGGTAAGTTCACAATTACAGATGCAAGATTAATGACAAGTGCACCAAAGGGTGGAGCTTCAGCAAGTGCAAGTGATGTTAAATCATCATCTGATGACAAGAAGGCAAGCAGTGATTCAAAATCAAGCTCAACTACAGATGACAAGAGCTCAGATTCATCTTCTTCAAGCACAGATAGTTCTAACTCAGCTTCAGCATCTTCATCAAGCGATAGCTCAGAATCAGTAGGAGGTGGAGCAACAGCAGCACCTACAACAGGTTCAGCAACTTACCCAATTGCTATAGCTATAGGAGGTATTGTAGTAGCAGGTGCAGCATTAGTTGCATCAAAGAAAATGAAAATCCAGTAATTCTAAGAAAGGAAGAAGGTTCGTATGAGATTAAAGAAAATTAGTAACAAAGCAATTGCTTACGCATGCGTCGGAACATTGGCGGTAAGCAGCTTGGCAGGGGTGAACTTTGCATCAGTAAAAGCGGATGAAGAGAGCGGAACAGAAGCAGAAGTTAATTCGTATAAGGAAGTTAGTATTCCATGGATGGCTAAAGAATATGATCCGGGCACAGATGGTGATTACAAATATCTTGCAGGTGTTGATCTTGCAGCACTGGAATTGACTAGTGATTATAAATATTTACAACTCACATATACAGGCGATGCTACGGCATTTGATGCTTTAAGATTTGAAATGGCAGGAGCAGATGGCTCTTTGGGAACATATTGGTTTAAGGAAAACCCACAGGGAACAATTAAGACATCTGATGATACATTAGTTGCAGATCCTTCAGAAGAGGAACAGACAGCAGTAATTGATCTTGAAAAATTAGGAATTAGTGGTGCGGACTTAATTACTACGATTCATATGCATGATTCACCGGGAAATGGTAAGTTTACAATTAAGGAAGCTAAGTTTACAAACAGTCCAAAAGAAGTTAAGACGGTTAGCATTCCATGGATGGCTAAAGAATATAATCCTGGAGAGGGAGAAGGATATCAGTATCTTGCAGGAATTGATCTTGCTGACCTAAATGTAACAAATGATTACCAGTATTTACAGTTATCATATACAGGTGAATCTACATCATTTGATGAACTTAGATTTGAAGTAGTTGGAACAGATAAAGGATTAGGAACATTCTGGTTTAAAGAAAATCCACAGGGAACGATTAAGACTGTAGATGATACATTAGTTGCTAATCCAACAGAAACAGAGCAGACAGTTGTAATTGACCTTGCAAAATCGGGAATTACAAATGCTGAAGGAATTGCTACAATCCATATGCATGACACAAAGGGTAAAGGCACATTTACAATTACAGATGCTCAGTTTACTAATACACCACTTCAGGTAGCAAAGACTGTAGTTGAACCAGAAGAAACAACTCCAGAGGAAACAACACCTGACAATAATGGGGAAACAACACCGGAAACAACAACAGAAAAAGTAATTGCAGATGGAACAAATGACATCATTTTAAATGGTGATGACCAGGGCAAGAGTGCTATGATTGGAACTTACTCAATTAAGAAAGGCTCTGTAGAAAAACCAAATTACAAATATCTTGGATGGGCAACATTTAAAGACTTTGCAAACGAATCATACAAATACTTAAAGATTACATATACAGGTAATATTAAATTACTTAGATTTGAATTTGAAGGCAAAGGTGGAGAAAAACAGGGACCATTCTGGTTTGATCCTGAACAGGCAACTCATTTTGTAACAGAAGATGGTAGTGCAATTCCACTTGTTGGAAACAACACAACAGTAGTAATTGATCTTGCTAAATCAGGCGTTGATATGAGCAAATATAATTCAGGTGTACATATGCACTGCTCAGCAGAAGACGAAGACGTAAATATTTCAATTACAGACGCAGTGTTATATGGTGGAAAGAAGAGTGAACCACAGCCGACAACAACTGCAGCACCAACAAAAAAAACAACAACTGTAGCACCAACAACAACTCAGGCAGCAAAAAATTCAGTTGGAAAGACAGCTGTTAAGAGTGCAACAAAGAAAAAATCAGCAAAGAAAGCTTCTGTAGTACTTAAGAAAGTTAAAGGGGCAAAAGGATACCAGGTTAAAATTTCTACATCTAAGAAATTTAAGGGTAAAGCAACAAAGACAATCACAACTGCAAAAGTTAAATTTGTTGTTAAGAAATTAAAAGCAAACAAGAAATACTATGTTAAGGCTAGAGCATACAAAGTAGTAAACAAGGCTAAAGTTTATGGCAAATGGTCAGCAGTTAAACAGGTAAAAAATAAATAATAATAACAGTTAATTACTAGAAAGCCCTCACGTAATAAACATGTGAGGGCTTTCGTTTTAAAAGAAAGGGCAAATGCAAGTGAAGAAGGGAAAAGTTTTTACAGTTATATTGATGGGAATAGTAATGACAACAGGGGGAAATATGACAGAATTTAATACAGAGGTAAAGGCGGATATAAGTTCAGAATTTGAAATTCCTCAAGCAGATGAGGCAGGAAGAATTGGTGCAAGCATGCCCTATCTTAGATATGATTCAAAAGATGCAGAGATTGGAAATGGCGCAAAAATAGAAGAGTCAGTAAAATCTGAACGAACAAAGATTGCAAGTCAGGCGTCACAACAGTCGTATGTAAGTCTGCCGGTTAAAGATTCATATGCAGAATGGACTGCAGTTAAAAGTGGTTCAGGTGTAACAATGAGATTTACAATGCCGGATTCAACAGACGGTAAAGGATTAACAGGAAGCCTTGATGTATATGTAAATGGAGAATTTTGTCAGAAAGTTGATTTGACATCTTATTACATGTGGCAATATTTTGCAGGTGGAAACCCAAGTGATAAAAACAACGGAGGAGTTCCGTGCTTTGCATTTGATGAAGTACATTTTATTTTGAATAAAACTTTAAATCCGGGGGACAAAATAAGAGTTCAAAACTCAGGAAGAGATAATTTGGTTTATGGTGTTGATTTTCTTGAAATCGAAGAAGTTCCACAACCTATTTCGCAACCTGCAAATTCTTTGAATGTTGTAGATTATGGTGCAAAGCCAAATGATGGAAAAGATGATTATAATGCAATAAGAAATTGTATAAGTGCTGCTAATATTCAGGGAAAAGATGTTTATTTCCCGGCAGGAACTTTTAATATAGGCAGAAAATGGACTTTTTATGGAAAGAACATAAAAGTTACGGGAGCTGGAATGTGGTATACAAACATTCAGTTCACAAACAGTAATGCGAATAGTGGAGGAATTGCATTTGCAGGAGAAAATTCATGCTATAATGTAGAATTTTGCAATATGTATATTAATTCAAATTTAAGCTCCAGATATAATGAACAGGCATCATATAAATGTTTTAGTGATGTTCCGGGAAATGGAAGTGTAATACATGATATTTGGGAAGACCATTTTGAGTGTGGATTTTGGATAGGAGATTATAGTGGAACAGTTGATTATTCAGATGGAATGAAAATAATCAATTGTAGAATTAGAAACAATTTGGCTGACGGAGTAAATTTCTGTCAGGGCACAAGCAATAGTGTGGTATATAACTGCTCAATAAGAAATAATGGAGATGACGGACTGGCATGTTGGAATAATAATTATTTGTCAGCAAAAGATGAAACAGGAAATGTGTTTGCATATAATACAATAGACTTTATTTGGAGAGCCGGAGGCATTGCAATATATGGAGGAGATGGATTCAATATTTACAATAATTATATTTGCGATACATTCATGGCATCCGGAATTCATTTGAACACAACATTTGATGGTTATAAATTTAATAACACAAAAAATATAAAATTCGAAAACAATACATTGGTAAGATGTGGAACATATAAAGACAGTTGGGGCAGTTCTTTAGCAGCTATAGACATTTCACAAAATGTAAAAAATATTTCATTTAGTAACACAAAAATATATGACTCATGGCATGATGGAGTAGTTGTTAAGGATAATGTGCAGGGTATAAAATTTGAAAATACAGTAATTTATGGAAGTGGAACTGCAGGACAGAAAGTGTCAGGAAATGTTGGTGCGGCGATAAAGTCATCAGGAAGTCCAAAAGCAGAATTTAATAATATAAGCATAACTAACAGTGCTTATAATCAAAATAATAAGCCATATCTGTTCACAGGAAATTATAATGGAATTTCAATTTTGAATGAATTGTTGTATAATAATCTAGTTTATGAAGTATCGGGATATCCTGAGGCGTCAGAAATAAAAAATGATGAAACAGTAATGCCAGATAATAAGGAAGAGACAACAACTGATTGTAAAAGTCAGAAGGAATCTGTGAAAGAATCAAATCAGGAAACGGTTAATAATAAAGAGAATAACACTGTAGAAAAGGCAACTCAGAGTAAACCGGGAAAAGTAAAAATTAAATCTGTAAAAAAGACAAAAGGCAAAATGAAAATAAAATTGAAAAAGCTAAGAGGGGTTTACAGGTATCAGATTAAAGTTTCAACTTCAAAGAAGTTCGCAGGCAAAAATACTGTTACTAAAAACTTAAAGGGGACAAAAGCGGTTTTCAAAAAAATTAATGTAGCAAAAAAGTATTACGTTAAGGCTAGAGCGTATAAAATTGTGGAAAAGAAAAGATTATATGGAAGATGGTCGGGGGTCGTATCTAAATAACCAACACAATTGCGAATAGTTGAACGTAAAACTTTAAATAATAAGAAGGAGAAGAAACATGAGAAAAAGTATTCAAAAGGTTTTATCATTTGCTTTAGCAGGGGCAATGGTATTACAACCTTTACCTTCAGCACAGAGTGTGTTTAAGGTAAACGCAGGGGTGGCTTCGGAATCAAAGTTTGATATTCCGCAAGCTGATGCAAGTGGGCGTGTAGGGGCTGAAGTTCCTTACACAAGATATGATTCATTACAGGCGAATATTGGTGGCGGAGCACAGATTGCTTCATCAAAGAATTTCGACAGAATGAATATTGCAAGTCAGGCTTCGGAACAGTCATATGTAAGACTTCCTGGAAAAGGAGCTTACGCAGAGTGGACAATGAACACTACCGGAGATGGGGTTACAATGAGATTTACAATGCCTGATTCTAGTGATGGAATGGGACTTAAAGGCTCATTAGATGTGTATGTAAACGGACAGTACAAACAGACAATAGATTTAACATCTTATTTCATGTGGCAGTATTTTGCCAGTGGAAATCCAAGTGACAATAACGATGGTGGTGCACCATGTTTTGCATTTGATGAAGTACATTTTAAATTAGACAATTCATTAAAGAAGGGTGATACAATCAGAATTCAGAGCAGTGGAGCCAATGCTTTAGAATATGGTGTAGACTTCCTTGAAATTGAAAATGTACCTGATGAAATTGCACAGCCGGACAATTCTTTAAATGTTGAAGATTTTGGAGCAGTTCCTGATGATGGACAGGACGACTATGATGCAATTTATCGTTGTATAGAAGAAGCAGACAGATCAAACATGGATGTTTATATTCCGGCAGGAACATTTGAAATCGGACAGGTTTGGAGATTATATGGTTCAAACATGAAGATTACAGGTGCAGGTATATGGTATACAAACATTCAGTTTACAAATCCTGATGCCGGTGGCGGTGGTATTTCCGCCGGATGGCAGACAAGCGGTTCAAAGGATGGATATTGTAATAATATTGAATTTTGTAATATGTACATTAATTCAAATCTTAGATCACGTTATAATCAGCAGGCAGTATATAAATGCTTTATGGATGTATTCACTGATGGATCAGTAATCCATGATATTTGGGAAGAACATTTTGAATGTGGATTCTGGTTTGGTGATTACAATGGAAAAATGGATTACTCAGACGGAGTTAAAGTAATGGACTGTAGAATTAGAAATAATCTTGCAGACGGAGTGAACTTCTGTCAGGGTACAAGCAATGCAACAGTTTACAACTGCTCTATCAGAAACAATGGTGATGATGGTTTAGCATGTTGGAATAACAGCTGGGGCGGAGCTAAAAATGAATCTGGAAATGTATTTGCATATAATACAATTGATTTCATATGGAGAGCTGGTGGTATTGCAATCTATGGTGGTGATAATTTCAAAGTTTATAACAACTACATTTGCGATACATTTATGGCAGCAGGTATTCATTTAAATACAACATTTGACGGTTACAAATTTAGTGAGTGTAAAAATATGACATTTGATAATAACATCATAGTTCGTGCCGGATGTACAAAGGACAGCTGGGGTGAAGAACTTGGTGCAGTTGATATCAAGCAGGAAGTCAAGAATGTAACATTTAACAATACTCAGATTTACGATGCTCAGCATGATGGTATTAGAATTCTTGATAACTCAGCAAGCAATGTAGTATTTAACAATACTAAGATTTTAGGCTCAGGTATAGATGGTCAGCAGGGAAATTATTCATCAGTTCCTCATGCAGGTGCAGCTATAAGACTTGGAAGCTCATCATCAGCTACATTTAATGGAATCGAAATTGCAAATTCTGCATTTAAGAACAAAGAAGATGGATCACCATATTTCTATACAGGTGGAACAGATTCATCATGTGTGAAGAATGCAACAATCTATGATGATGATGTTACATATGCAGTACCGGGATATCCTGAACCAAATAATCGTGGTGGACAGCAAGGCGGAGTTACAGATCCATTAGAAGGTATTACTGGATATGACATTGCTTTAACAGGTTTAACATGGAAAAATGAAAATGGTTCATCAGACCTTAAAAATGGAGATAAGGTTACATTCTCTGTTGCAATTACTAACACAAGCAATGTAGATATTCCTGAAGGAGTAACAATTGGCTTCAAAGTTGTAGTTGATGGAACAACAACTTATAGAAATCAGAAATTCAAAGATGGTTTGAAAGCAGGACAGACAGTTAAAATTTCAACAACAGGTGCTTGGACAGCTTCAAGAGGTGGTCATACAATCGTTGCAACAGCAGATGATACAAATAAACTTCCAAATGAAACAGACAAGAACAACAATACAAGAACAAAGAAATTTAATGTTTATGGAGATGCAGCTACAAACCCTGTAACAAGAGTTTCAGGTGGATATGACTTAGTTGTATCAAAGATAGTTGCAAATAAGCAGGATATCGCTGTTGGAGATCAGTTAGTATTTACAGCAACAATTACAAATGCTGGTGATACAGCTATTCCGGCAGGAACAACTATCGGATATCAGTTACAGATTGATGGAAACACATCAAACATTTTATGGTGCGATACATATAATAGCGGATTGGCAGCAGGACAGTCAGTTGATTTAACAGTAAATTCTGGTTCAGCACAGAGAAATTACTGGACAGCTACAAGTGGAAAACATAGCGTAATGGTATGGGTAGATGATGTTAATAGAATTCAGAATGAAGTTAATGAAGATAACAACAAATATACTATTTCATTAAATATTCCAACAGCATCAATGATTGAAAATCCTGATGCACCTGACGATTTAAATAATCCGGGACAGGTTGAAACAACAACTAAACCGGTTGAGACGACAACAAAGACACCTGAAACTTCAAGAGATACATCAGGAGATATTGTACTTAATGAGTTTATGAAAACATGGACAGTAGGTACAGGAAGCGGATATCAGTATATGGGTCAGGTAAATTACAATGCACCTGCAGGATACAGATATCTTCAGTTGACATATACAGGTGATACAAGAGCATTTGAAGAACTTAGATTAGAATTCTTTACAGATATGAAGAATCCGTATTGGTTCAACAAAAATCAGGCAGTTAAGTTTGTTACAACAAATGGAGATGTAGTTAGTGCTCCATCATCTACTGCAAAGACAGTTGTAATTGACCTTCAGAAATCAGGTTTAAATATTAACCAGACAAATACAGGTTTCCATATTCATAATACACAGGGATACGGAAGCTTTACAATTACAGATGCAAGACTTTATAAAACAGCAGCTGTAGAACAAACAACAACAAAACCGGTTGAGACAACAACAAAGGCACCAGAGACAACTACTAAAGCACCAGAGACAACAAAGGCGCCTGAAACAACAAAACCAGTTGAAACAACAACAGAAGCTCCATCAATGGTTTCAGATAAAGTTATTGTACATGGATATCAGATGAGTGCTAAGTTCAACGGAGTAGAAGGAGATATGGGAATTCGTATCGTATATTCTGTAGAACCTGAAATTGATGGAAAGAAAGTAGAAAAAGCAGGTGTTATTTGCGGAATAGTATATGGTGACAACCCAATAACAAAGAATGACATTGTATTAAACAGCAAGAATTCTTATGTAGCAAGCTATGAAGCAACAGACAAAGGTTTGATTGGCGATGTAGTTGGCGATTCAAAGACAGCAAAGAATTATGTAAGAACATTTGGTTTGAAAGACTACAATGCAGAAGGACTTTCAGCAAAATACTACACAAGATCATATGCAATTTTAGAAGACGGAACAATTGCATACAGTAATGTAGAAGAATTCAATATTTATGAAATCGGAAAGAAGATTTACCAGAAGAGATCAATGGTAAATGAGGCAGCTCATAATTACTTATATGATAAGATTCTTAAGGTGGTAAATCCTGCAGAATTACCAATTGATTATAATTGGAGCAATACAATAGAAAAATAAATAAAAGATATTGAAAACGGAGACTTTCGCTTCAACAGTTAAATTGTTGGGCGAAGTCTCTTTTTGTTAATGCAATATTTAATGTAATATCTCAGGGTTTTGGTAGAACATTTATGTTGGATATGATAAAATAAATAAAAAAATTATTTACAATTTAATAGTGTCAAATGCGTATAACAACACAAAGGGGTGATTATTATGACAAATGACAAAGTAAGAATTCATCAGAGAGTACAGGATGTAATGAACGTGGATGAACTGTACAATTATATTTACAGATATGTGCATGATAACAACATGGAACAGTCAATTATGGCATTGGAAATGGCGAATGAATGCCATAAGGAACAGACAAGGATGGAAGGTGGACCGTATATTATTCATCCGTTAACAATTGCAAGACATGCAATATCCTTAGGAATTAAAGAAGACAACATAATTGCAACGATGCTTTTACATGATGTGTGTGAAGATTGTAATATTTCGGAAACAAGTATGCCTATAAATGATATTGTTAAAGCCGGGGTAAAAGCAATGACATTTGAAGTTAAGCCAGGTGAGGATAAGGAAGAAGCAAGATTAAAATATTTTGCAAGGCTAATTGATAATAGAGAAGCAACGATAACAAAGATGTTTGACAGGTGTAATAATGTGTCGACAATGGCTTTAATATTTTCGAGAAAAAGACTCGTTAAGTACATTAATGAGACAGATAAGCATGTCATTCCTCTTATTCAACAGGCAAGGATAAGATATCCTGAATTCGAGCAAATATGCTTTGCAGTAGAATATCAGATGAATTGTATGTTAAACTCGGTAGAAATGTTATTAGAATTTAACGATTCAAAGAGAGTATAGACTATTAAATGTCTATATAGTTTACAGAAAACGGTATGCAGTTATAAATAAATGTGACGTGATTAAAATTTGTGCAAATAACTACCATTTCATAGCTGTAAAAAATATATATTTTAAATACCCCTAAAATATAATAGTGAAAGGATTGCATAATGGATAACAACCAAAATATTGAGACAGAAAAAGTTCACAAAAGAAGGGTAAGATATAAAGGAACGCACCCGAGAACGTATGCAGAAAAGTATAAAGAACAACAGCCTGAAAAATATGCTGATACAATAGAAAAAGTAATACGAAAGGGAAGCACTCCTGCAGGTATGCATATATCTATTTGTGTAAAAGAAATATTAGAATTTTTACAAATAAAGCCGGGGCAGAAAGGATTGGATGCAACTCTAGGATATGGTGGACATACATCAAAGATGCTCGAATGCCTTGAAGGAAATGGTCATGTATACGGATTAGATATAGATCCGATAGAAATAGAAAAAACAAAAAAGAGATTAGCAGACAAAGGATTTGGAGATAATATATTTACAGCTATTAATACTAATTTTGCAAATATAGATGAAGTGGCAAAAGAATATGGACCATTTGATTTTGTATTAGCAGATTTAGGTGTGTCATCTATGCAGATTGACAATCCGGAGAGAGGATTTACTTATAAATATGATGGCCCGCTTGATTTGCGCTTAAATCCGCATAAAGGAATTTCAGCAGCTCAAAGATTGGAAAATATCAGGGAAGATGAACTTGAAGGGATGCTTATTGAAAACTCAGACGAACCTTATGCCGCTGAAATTGCAAAGACTATAGTGGAAAGGAACCGAAAAGGACAGAAAATAACAACAACACTTATGCTTAAAGATGTAATAGAAGATGCATTATCTTTTATTCCACAGAAAGAAAGAAAAGAAGCAGTGAAAAAGTCTTGTGCCAGAACATTTCAGGCTTTAAGAATTGATGTAAATAATGAATTTGAAGTGTTATATGATTTTCTTGAAAAACTACCGGATGCAATGGCACCAGGTGGAAGAGTTGCGATTCTTACTTTCCATTCAGGTGAAGACAGACTTGTAAAGAAGGCATTTAAAGCCCTATATAAGCAAGGTGTATTTTCAGAAATTGCAAAGGATGTGATAAGACCGTCTGCAGAAGAATGTAATATGAATCCGCGTGCAAGATCGACAAAAATGCGTTGGGCAATAAAAAATTAACAAATTAGTAAAATATTGTTTTGAGTATATAGAATATTTGTATTATAATGGAAAATATGTAAGAACGTGAATAGTTACATCGCACAATGAAAAATTGGAAATGATAATATAGTTGTGCGTAAAGGATAAAAGGAGGAGGAAATTAATGAATCCTATTATTTTAGATAAGGTAAGGGGTTGTATGTTAGGTGGTGCTGTAGGTGATGCACTTGGTTACCCGGTTATGAATCTTAACATTGATGATATTCGTAAAGAACATGGTGAAAATGGTATTAGCGAATATTTATTAGATGAAAATGGTAAAGCAGGAATATCAGATATAACACAGTTATCGTTATTTACTGCAAATGGAATTTTATCAGGAAAGACAAAAGCCTGTAAAATAGGTACTGAGGGACCAGATGTTGCAACAGTATGTCAGGCATACAAAGATTGGGTTAAAACACAGGAAAGTGATAATACTAACGAAAGCCATACAACATGGTTATATAATATAGAAAATTTGCATAGTAGAAGACATTCATTAGAATCAGGAATAGATATTTTCAAAGGCGATTTTGGAAGTGTTGAAAAGCCTGAAAAGTTAGGAATGGATTTTGGAGCTATTACAAGAATCGCTCCTGTGGGACTTTATTTTAAAGAAGAAAATATGCAGATTGAAGAAATAGATGTGTTTGCTGCAAATGTAGCTGCATCTACACATGGATATGATGCTGCTTATATTTCAGCTGCAATATTAGCTCATATAATAAATAAAGTAACATATACGGAAATGACTTTAAAAGAAGCTGTGTCAGATGCGATGAACACAGTAAAAAGATTATGTGGATATAAACCACATGTTGAAAGCGTCATGGAAGGGTTAAGCAGAGCTGTTTCTTTAGCCGGTGACGATATAGATGATAAAGAAGCAGTATCAGAAATCGGTATAGGAAATAGTGCCGATGAAGTACTTGCAGCAGCAATTTACTTTAGTTTAAAGTATGAAGAAGATTTTGAAAAAGCAATCCATGCTGCTGTCAATAATGACGGTAAAAGCGGAGCAATAGCATCCGTAACAGGAAATATACTTGGTGCATATCTTGGAGCAAGAGCAATTCCTGAAAAATATTTAGAAAAATTAGAGTTACGCCATATAATCCAGATAATAGCAGAAGATTTACACGAAGATTGCCCGAATACAAATTATTTTGACAACTTCAATTGGATTTGGGAAGAAAAATATGGCGAAGCTTGTTATATTATTTAATAACTCAGAATTACAAAAACTGCCTTCATGTTCGCATGTAAAGGCAGTTTTTCTAAGAAATCAAAGCCATAAGGAATGAGTCTTACAGGGAAGAAGCCGAAGTGAGGGGCAATACAGATTAATAAAGGAGAATATGTTGGACGACAAATTAAAGCAACAAATATTTTTAGAAATAGCAATGCCTATTTGTACCAGAGAAAAAGTAATGCTTATGCATAAGTTTGTACAACATGGAAAAACAAGTTGCTTAGAACATAGCATAGCTGTAGCATACAATAGCTTTTTGATGGCAGAAGCCATGGGAACTGAATATGATAGGGAAAGTCTTATAAGAGGCGGCCTTTTGCATGATTATTTTTTATATGACTGGCATAAACCTCATGGAAGATGGCATGGATTTAAACACCCGGCAATAGCATTGAAAAATGCTACAAGGGATTTTAAATTAACAGAAATAGAAAAGAATCTTATAGTAAGACATATGTTTCCGCTAGTACCGATACCACCTAAAAATATTGAGGGTGGTATAGTATGTATGGTTGATAAGTGGTGTTCACTTAAAGAAACATTTTGTAGCGATATTTATAAAAAAGATGAAATGGTTCAGCAGATAATTAAAATAGTTGAAATTAAACTAAGAGAAGAAGAAACAAGAGAGTCAACGGTTAATATTTCACAGAGACATGTTGTTTTATAAAAATATACTTTTAGGCTGCAAATAACAAAAGATACAATAAAAAACAAAAGAGTGACTTTAAAGTTATTAATTGGATTAGTATTTTATGTAAAACAAATCTGAATGAAACATTAGGAGGAATAGTATGGCAGGATTAGTTTTAGAAGGCGGAACATTCAGACCTATTTTTAGTTGTGGCGTAATGGATGCGTTATTAGATAATGGTATCGAATTTCCTTACGTAATAGGTGTATCGGCAGGAATAACGGATGCGATATCATACATTTCAAAACAGAAGGAAAGAAATTTACTGGTATTAGAAAAATATAGAAATGACAAAAGGTATATTGGAATAAACAATTTTAAGACTGATAAAAGTTTATTTGGTCTTGAATTTGCATATGGAACAGTTCCAAATGAATTAATGCCATTTGATATGGAAACATATAAGAAATACACAGGAAAGGTAAGAGTTGGTGTAACTAATTGTATTACAGGAAAAGCTGAGTATATGGATGGCATGGAAATGGATGATAAATATACAATGCTAAGAGCAACATGTGCAATACCCGGATTTTTCCCAACGATTAACATTAATGGAACACCATATTATGATGGAGGGATAGCTGACCCGATTCCGATACGTAAGTCTATGGCGGATGGAAATGAAAAAAATCTAATTATCCTGACACAGCCTTTAGAATATAGGAAAACATTAAATGCAAAGACCAAATTTGCAGCGAATCGTGTTAAAAAGAAATATCCTGAATTAGCAAATGCCCTATATACAAGACACATCAGATATAACGAGACAGTAGAGTATTGTCATAAGTTGGAAGATGAGGGAAAGGCAATAATACTTCAGCCAAAGGTGAAACTCAACAGTTTTGAAAAGGATGTGAAAGTGTTGAGACAGACAAATGAAATGGGATATGAAATGGCTATGGACAAAATGGATTTAATAAAAGAATTAATAAAAAAATAAAAATATTTTTATCAAAAATAAGCGTAAAATTATGTTTTTTCGACATTTTTTTACGCTATTTTTTTTGCAAAAAAGGCAAAAACACCAAAATGAAAATTTTGAAATCCCATAAAATAGTAAAGCATTTGTGCAAAACTACTAAAAAATGAACGGAAATAAACAATTATTTGACGATATATTGCAAAAAATGTTTTTAAAAACTAAAATTTTATATATCAAATGGCATAGTCCAGGGGATATGCCGGGGGTCGGATTCAAAAAAATCAGGAAATTCTATCTGATATTTCGTGAGTTAATGCGTGTATTGAAAACTTTTTTAATATACGCTTTATTTTTATCTTTGTAATTTAGAAAAATAAAAATTACCAAATAAATATGCATAGAGTTTTAAATTACCAAATAAATATGCATAGAGTTTTAAATTATCATTGTAAACCGTGGAGTGATAATAATAGAAATCAGAAAGGGTTTTTATTAAATTATGCGAGAAATATTGAGATTGGGAAAACATTTTACGTAATCGCAGAAAATGAATAAAAACGCATAGCGCGTTTTTCATAAAAAATATGAAGGGGAGGTTTTTATTCAATGAGAACTAAAAATTTAAGGAAAGTGTCAAAAAGAGCAGCAAGCTTTGCACTTTCAGCAGCGTTGGTAGTTGGAGTAGTACCTGCGCAGAATTTAATGCCAACTGTAAAGGCGGCGGACGACAATACACCATATGTTATTTCGAACGGAAGAATGGTATATGCCAGCTCATCTGTAGAAAACAGTGATCCGTCTTATGCAGTGGATGGCTCAACAGCGACAAGATGGGAAAGCTCATGGAACAACAAAAATGAATGGATGTACGTAGATCTCGGAAAAGTTACACAGATTACAGGTGTAAAACTTATGTGGGAAGGTGCGTACGCAACAGCTTACAAGATTCAGTTTTCTGATGATGAAGAAAACTGGAGAGATGTTTACACAAACAATTCATGTAAGGGTGGAAATGAGACAATTGATTTAAGTGGCTCAGCAAGATATGTAAGAATTTATATGACAGATAAAGCTTTGTCTGCTTATGGATACTCATTATATGAATTTCAGGTTCTTGGTTTAAACGGAGTTACACAGAGACCTGTAGATTACGGAAAAAATATTGCAGAAGGCAAGAATGTAACAGCATCATCACTTAGAGATGTGTGGTGGATGTATGATAACAATGGAGTAATTAATCAGTCGACAGTACTTGCTAAGAATGCAGTAGATGGAAATATGAATTCATACTGGACATCAGGTGAAAAAGACAACCAGTGGTTGTGTGTAGATTTGGGCAGAAATCATGAAATTGGACGTGTAGTTATTAACTGGGCATCTGATGCAGGTAAGATTTATGATATTCAGACATCAACAGATGGAAATAATTGGACAACATTATACAGACAGACAAAAGGTTCAGGAAATAGAGTAGAAGATGTAGAACTTTATGCTAATGCACGTTATGTAAGAATGTATGGATATACAAGAGTTGAGACAGGAAGTGGATTTAGCATTAATGAATTACAAGTATACGAATATAAAAATGGAGACAAGAAAGTAACACATAATATTGAAGCATTACCACAGTCTCAGGTAAAGAAAACTGCAAATAATAAAGGAAGTTATTTGACAAATGACATGTACGAAGCAAAAGCTAAACTTCCGGTTTATGCAGCAGATAATATTAAAGTTCCTGTTGAAAGTAATGACTGGTGGCAGTCAATTTTAATTAATAAGTTTGGAAACTTATTATCAACATTACCTTTAAAGACAAAATATTCAACAAAAGGATTTGGAGTTTTAACTGCTACAGAAGGTTGGCTTCCTGCGATGGGCGAAACAGATGTAAATGTTTCAGTAGTTTCAGAAACAAAACCTGACTTTTACATTATGCCTGAAAATCTTGACACAGCTTCAGCATGTGACAAGGTTATGGATTACAGTGACTATTCAGTAAAAGTAGGTTTATGTGATGACAATCATGTAGCAATGCAGTCAACACATGTAAAAGGTTCACCATATATCTTTACTGAATATGGAACAACAAGAACAATTTACATTTCATCATCAGCTGATGCACAGTGCTTTGATGCAAATGGAAATACAATTTTAGCAAATAATCTTGATAAGATTACAGCTGATCATATTGGACTTCAGGTTACAGATGATGACAATAAGAATGGTACAAAGAATTCAACAAGTTATTATTGTTTAACAGTACCTGAAAATACAACATTTAAGAAAATCGGAAGTTATATTAAAGTAACATTCCCTTCAGATGACGGATATATGTCAATTGGTACAATGCAGGCAAAGAACCAGTTAGAAACATTCTTTGCACATGGATATGCATTTGTAACAGGTACAGCCGTAACATATGATTATAGTGATGACAACTCAAAGATTAATTCACACTATAACTTAACAACAACAGTAAAGAGAAATGGATTTTCAAATGAATCTATGTTATGTATGCTTCCTCATCAGTGGAAAAATTCAACAGATGATAACAATGCATTCACAACATATACTTCTGTAAGAGGTGATTTAAAGACAATCATTTCAAATAAATTTACAACAACAAAGACATTTGCAGGTCTTCTTCCGACATTTGCAATTCCATCAGGAAGTGACTTTGACAGCGAAGAAGCTCATATGTATTTAGCACAGTTAGATGATGCAACAAAGAATTTGAACCCTGCAGCTGATGCTTATTGGGAAGGTAAGAATTTACATCCATTAGGAATGGGAGTTCTTATGGCTGACCAGTTAGGGGATACAGAATTAAGAGATGAATTCCTTGCAAGAATTAAGAAGATTCTTGTTAACTGGTTCACATATGATGGTAAAGATGATATTAGTTATTTTATTTATGATAACAATTGGGGAACACTTTATTATGCACAGAGTGAATTTGGTGCAAATGCTTCAATTTGTGACCACCATTTCACATATGGATATTTCATGTTTGCTGCTACAGTATTAGCAACATATGATGAAGAGTTCTACAATGATTACAAAGACATGATTGAAATGCTAATCAGAGATTATGCAAATCCATCTGATAATGATAGTGAATTCTGTAGATTCAGATCATACGATTTATATGAAGGACATTCATGGGCAGGCGGATATGCAGACAACGATTCAGGTAACAACCAGGAATCAGCGAGTGAATCATTGTTCAGCTGGGTAAGCTTATATTTATGGGGAACACTTACAGGAAATGACACATATAGAGATGCAGGTGTATTTGGTTTCTCAAATGAAATGGATGCAGTACAGCAGTACTGGTTTGACTATGATAAAGATAACTGGGTTAAGGAATGGCCATACGATGTTGTAGGACAGGTTTATGGTGGAATTAACTTCTACGGTACATTCTTTGGTGGACAACCATTATATGTATATGGTATTCAGTGGTTACCAATTTCTGAATATTTGACATACTATGGTATGAATCAGGAAAGATGTGCAGAAATTTATCAGGGATTATTAGATGATACAGATGAAGCTATGAAGAAAGCAGTTATCGTAGCTAGAAATGAAGGAAAGACTGAAGAAGAAATTCAGACAATGTTAGATACATATCCACAGGCAGATACAGGTTGGCAGCATATTACATGGCCATTCTTATCACAGACAAATCCAACATTGGCATTACAGAAATTCCTTGCAAATGATGATAAGGTACAGAAAACAGATACAGCAAATACATACTGGTTTATCAACAGTATGAAAGAATTAGGAACAAAGACAACTGATATTGTAGCAACAGGAGATTGCTCAGCAGCAGTTTACTACAACAAGAATACAAATAAATATACTGCTACAGTATGGAACCCAACAAATGCTACAAAGAAAGTAACATTTAAGAATGCAAATGGAACAACTTTAGGAACAGCAACAATTGGTGCAAAGGCATTAGTAAGCTTTGAAGTATACAAAGATAAGAAATTTGATATTACTCAGGCTCAGACACCGGAGATTTCAGTTCCAACAGGTACATATGATGATACACAGTATGTAGAAATTAAGTCATCTACAGAAGGTGCAACAATTTACTACACAACAGATGGAACGAGACCAACAACTTCATCAAAAGTTTATGACGGCATTATTCCTGTATCAAGTACATCAACAGTAAAAGCAATAGCAGTAAAAGACGGATACATTACATCAGCAATGGCATCTTCAACAATTACAGTAAATGGTGCAAAAGTATCAAAGAATACTAACATCGCATTAGGAAAGAATGTAACAGTATCTTCAAGTGAAAATCCATCAGTAGGTGGTGACAAATTAGTAGATAATGATGTAACAACAAGATGGTCATCAGAATTTACAGATGATCAGTGGTTCAACATTGATTTAGGTGGAAATTACACAATAAACAAAGTAACACTTGATTGGGAAGCTTCATATGCAACAGCATATAAGATTCAGACATCAGTGGACGGAAATAGTTGGAATACAGTTTACAGTACAACATCAGGAAAAGGTGGAGATGAAGAAATTGTATTTGATGCAACGACATGTAGATATGTAAGATTCCAGGGCGAAAAGAGAGTAATGCAGTATGGATATTCTCTTTGGGAAGTTGGAGTATATGAAGCAAAAAAGGTTGAACAGCCATCATTTAGCTTAGCTTCAGGAAATTACTCAGGAAACCAGAAGTTACAGATTAGCAGTGCAACAAAGGGTGTTGAAATCAGATATACAACAGATGGTTCTACACCAAATGAAAACTCAAAACTTTATGTACCAAGCATTACTTTAAATAAGAACACAACAATTAAAGCAATAGCATACAGAAAAGGAATGATTGCTTCAGAAGTTGCAACAGCTACTTACACAATTAATGGTGGAAGTACAACAGAACCTGAACAGCCTACAGAACCTTCAAAACCAGATGAAGGAGAAACAACATTAGTAAATGTTGCTAAAGGTAAAACAGCATCAACATCAGGAACAGAGACAGATGCAATGGCAGCGGCAAATGCATTTGATGGAGATGAAGGAACAAGATGGTCATCAAATTTTGCAGATGATGCATGGATTGTAGTAGATTTAGGAAAGACATATGCAGTTAGCAAGGTTGTACTTAACTGGGAAGGTGCATATGGAGAATCATATAAGATTCAGACATCAACAGATGGAAAGAACTGGATAACAGCAAAAGATGTAACAGGAAAGAACGGAGGCATAGATACAATTACATTTAACACAGTAAATGCAAGATATGTAAGAATGCAGGGTGTTAAGAGAGGTTTACCATACGGATATTCATTATGGGAAATGAAAGTATATGCAACTGTTAAAGAGACAGCAGAATATGGTGTAGTTTCTAAGAATAAAACAGCAACAACATCAGGAGCAGAGACAGAAGCAATGGCAGCAGCAAATGCATTTGATGGAGATGAAGGAACAAGATGGTCATCAAATTTTGCAGATGATGCATGGATTTCAGTAGATTTAGGAAAAACATATGCAATCGATAAAGTTGTACTTAACTGGGAAGCAGCATATGGTAAAGCTTATAAAATTCAGACATCAACGGATGGAAATAATTGGACAACAGTAAAAGATGTAACAGGAAAGAACGGCGGAATAGATACAATCACATTCAACACAGTAAATGCAAGATATGTAAGAATGCAGGGTGTTAAGAGAGGACTTCCATATGGATATTCAATCTATGAATTTGAGGTATATGGAAGATAAAAACAATTAGTCTGTGTTTATATATGGATAAAAATATTATCCATGAAAGGGTGAACATAATTAAGTAAAATAATGACAATTAACTTTTTGAATAAATTGCTATTTTGATCTAAATAAGTAGTTACGTGGGTTTAATAATCCACGTGACTACTTATTTAAAAAGTTAAAGCAAATGCAAAAATAAAGGAAGGGAGGAGTGTAAATAGTTTTACTTAATTTGTTATATATAATGAAGGGAAAGGTTTAATTATATTATCTCATTATGAAGGGGAAGTTTTATTATATTATCTTATCCAAATAAAAAGGAGGAAGGTAATATGAGAACTAAGCATTACAGAATGCTTAAAAAATCGTTAGCATGTGCTTTAAGTATGGCAATGTTAGCAGGAAGCGCAGATTTTTCAAATTTGCACGTAAGTGCAGCAGACAGAAGCAAACCATGGTTATTATCAACTAACAGACCTGCGTATGCTTCATCATTAAATGGTGGCGATGTAGCAAGCTTTGCCACAGATGGTAAAATATCAACTCAGTGGGGAGCAGCAGCGAATAAAGCAAACCAGTGGTTAGATGTTGACCTTGGAGGAAAGGCTGATATCAGCAAAGTAGTTATTGACTGGCAGAATGATGCCAGTTATGGAGTTGCATATCAGGTATTAGTTTCAGATGATGAAATTAATTGGACAAAAATCTATGAAACAACAAGTGGTAACGGAGGAGAAGTTAAGAATGTACTTAAAAAAGATGGTACAGTTGACTACAGTTACTATGAGGACGTTTTAAGTACAGATGCGACTGAAGATTATAAGTTAACAAAGGGAAATGGTCGTTATGTACGTATCTTAATAAACTATAGCAAATCCCAGTCAGGCTCAGACGATAAGAAGTCAGGTTGGGGAGCATCAATAAGAGAAGTTGGCATTTATGGAATTGGCGACGATAATTGTATTGCGCCTGTTTCAGAAGCAGAGAATATAGCATTGGGCAAAGAAGTATCAGTATCTTCTTATTCTCAGCCATGGTGGGCATCAACTCCATTAAGTGGAAGTAATGCAGTAGATGATGATTATGATTCATATTGGTTATCACAGTCATCTGACAGTGTGGCAGAGACAGCAGACCAGAATCTTACTGTAGATTTAGGAAAAGAATATACAGTAGGAAGAGTTGTATTACAGTGGCAGACAGAATTTGCAAGAATTTATGATTTGCAGGTTTCAGCAGATGGAAACAACTGGAATACGGTTTATAGAAATATAAGAGGAAATGGTGAAGATGAAGACATTTCATTTTATGCAGAAAATGTCAGATATGTACGTATGCAGGGAATAGCATACGGAAGAGGCTCAGGATATTCTATCAGAGAAATTAAAGTATATGAGTATCAGAATGGTGATGAAAAGGTAGTTAACCAGATTCCTGATTTACCAAAGAAAGAAGTTGTTAAATTAGGTAAAGGAAGTTATGCAATTGATGATACAAACCTTTTACAGCCAAGAGATCCTAAATATGTTACAAGTAACGTAAAAAGTGCAATACCATCAAATGACTGGTGGACATCTATTGTTTATACTCAGTACAGTGACACAATGCCGGCACTTCCATTAGTATATTCATATTCAGCAACAGGTCTTGGATTATATTACGCAGATGGTTTCTATACACGTTCAGATAATGGTGGTATGGGAGCAGAAAGTAAATATAAAGATATTACAATTGGAACATCAGCAGTAACAAAAGAAGCATCAGCTAAATTACATAGCTATGGAGACTGGTCAGTAGATGTAGCATATACAGATACAGATTCACCAAAAATGTTAAATACATTAATTAAAGGTTCTCCATATGTATATTCAACATTTGAAGATGCATCTTCTGTAGAAATAAATGTAGCCAATTTAGTAAAATTCTTTGACAAAGACGGAAAAGAAGTATTAAAAGAAGATGGTGAAACATTAAATGGTGATCAGTTTGGCGTTGAAGCTAAAAATGAAAGTGAAGCACCTGGGGATGGAAATAAGACACAGTATCATTATTACGGTGTTTATATGCCAGCAGGCTCTACAGTAACAAGAGTTGGAAGCAAATTGAAAATTTCATTAGGGGATAATCAGAATTACATGGTTGTAGGTGCTTTGGCAGTAGATGAACCTATTAAGCTTTTAGCAACACAAAAAGAGGCAGCAAAAGTTCATAATCCTGAATCAGCTAAAGACGCAGAAGCTGTAGCACAGTTAGCATATATGTATAAACATGCATATTCATATGTAACAGATACAAAGGTAACAGCTACATATGATGAATCAAAAGCAGTTAATACAACAAAATATGAATCAGTTATCAGTCAGAAGAGAAATGATAATGGAATTGAAAATTCAACATTAATGTGTATGATGCCACATCAGTGGAAATATTCAGATGCTTCATATAAGAAGGCTGAATCAGGAAAGGCATTAATTTATAGTTCAGTTCGTGGTGATTTAAGAATTCATGAAGGAAATGAATTTAACTACACACAGAAATTTAACGGAATTATTCCACAGTATACAACTCCTGATGAATCAGGAAGTTATGATACAGAATGGATGTATGCATATTTGAAACAGTTTACTGACAGTGCATTAAAATCATATTGGGTAGCTGATCCATATTGGCAGGGTAAAAAATCTCATCCTATTACAATGGGTATTTTAATTGCTGACCAGTTAGGTGAATACGAAACAAGAGACAAGCTTATCAGCGTATTAAGAAAAATAATGGAAAACTGGCTTACATATGATGGAGAAGAAGATTTTCCTTATTACATGTATTATCACACAAGCTGGGGCGCAGTAAGTGGTGATGGTGGTGACCATGGTATGGCAATTAACTTATCAGACCATCATTTCTTATGGGCATATTTCATATTCCCTGCAGCAGTATTAGCATCATATGATTCACAGTTTGTAGAAGATTATGGTGATATGGTTGAACTTTTAATTAGAGACGCAATGAATCCTGATAAGGATGATGAATTATTACCATATATGAGAAACTTTGATGTTTATGAAGGACATTCATGGGCAGGCGGATATGGTGATAACAACAGTGGTAACAACCAGGAATCAGCATCAGAAGCAACATTTGCATGGGCAGGACTTTACTTATGGGGTCTTGTAACGGGAAATAACACATACAGAGATGCAGGTATCTGGGGCTACACATCAGAGGTTGATGCAATTGAACAGTATTGGTTCAACATGGATGCAGGAACAGAATTAGATAGTAACAATTGGGCACCGGGATATGGAACAGATGTATATGGCGATGAAGATTGTGATGTTCTCCCATACACAGGAATGGTATGGGGACTTGGATATACAAATGGTACATACTTCTCAGGAAATCCATGCTGTATCATGGGTATTCATTTACTTCCTGTAACACCTGCAATTACATATATGGGTTACAGAAAAAATACAGTAGATAATATTTGGAATCAGTATGAACAGATTCAGAAGGCATATCAGAAGAAACTTGAGAAAAATGGAGAGTCTGACCCTGAAGGATGGTATCACATTTTATGGCCATTTATGGCATTGAGTGATGCAGATGGTGCTGCTGACCGTTGGGCAAATGAATATACATCTCATTTAAATGCAGATGGAAATTATATTGATGGTGTTCTTGCAACAGATGAAATGTTTAACTCATATTGGTATATCCATAATATGTGTGCAAAAGGATACATTGATACAAGCATCTGGTCAACAGATTACACAAGTTATCAGGTATTTTCTAAGACAGCAAATGGAAAGACAACTTACACAGCTGAAGTTTGGAATCCGTTTGATAAAGAAATAACAGTACATTTTGCAAATGCAAATGGAAATTTAGGAAGTGCAAAAGTACCTGCACATTCAACAGTTGATGTTGACCCTACAAAGAATGAAGACAAGACAATAGATGAAAACGGAGACAAAGTAACATATGTACCTGTACAGAATACAGATCCTGTAAATGAAGTTTCAGGTGTAATTGAAGCTGAAGATTATTATACAAACTTTAGCTGTGAACCTGATACAAATGACCAGGAAGGTGGATATGTTGGTTGGATTGATGATGGAGATTCACTTATTTACACAATCAATGTAAAAGAAGATGCTGATTATGTAGTTGATTACAGAGTACAGTGTGTAAATACAGAAAAAAGCAGTGCAATCAAGTTAAAAACAGATAATGACAGCGACTACATTTTAACAACATACTTAGATAATTCAAAAACAGATTGGAAAAATGTAAAAGCAGATAAGACAATTCATCTCAAAAAAGGTGAATACAAAATGAAACTTAAATTTGTAGATGGTGGATTTAACCTTAATTACATCAAAATCTACAAAAAAGGAACAAAGGCACCTGTAGCAGCATCTGATGATGTTACATTTGCAGATTTATCAAATTATCCTGAAATTGACTTATCAAAAGCAGAAGTTATCGATGTTACATCAGAAGCAAATGCAGATGGTAAGGCTTCAAACGTAATCGATAAAGATTACAATACACGTTGGGAATCAAAAGCAGAGGACCCACAATCACTTACAATTGACTTAAAAGAAAATAAGGAAATTGGTGGAATTAAATTGTATTGGGAAGGTGCTTACGCAAAGAAATATGAAATTCAGGTATCTTCTGATAATACAAACTGGAAAACAATGTTTACTCAGAACAAGGGAATTGGTGGACAGAAGAATGGTGATTCAAATAGAAGCACAGGACTTGAATCAATTTCATTTGACAATGCAGTAAATGGAAGATATGTAAGAATTAAATGCATAGAAAGAGGAACAGGTTATGGAAACTCTTTATATGAAATAAGATTGTTTGGAAAAGGTGAAGAACAGGGAGGCGTTACAGAACCTGAACAGCCTACACAACCGGCTGAACCTGATACACCGGACGGAAATCTTGCATTAAATAAAGAAGCTTCATCATCTGCACCTGAAGGAGACAATGTTGTAGCAGCAAATGCATTTGATGGAAATGATGGAACACGTTGGTCGTCAAAGTTTGAAGACGATGCATGGATAAGCGTAGATTTAGGAAAAACTTATACAGTTGGAAAAGTAGTTCTTAAATGGGAAGCTGCTTATGGAAAAGCTTATGATATTCAGGTGTCAACAGACGGAAAAGAATGGACAACAGTTAAGAAAATGAGAAACCAGGATGGTGGAGAAGATACTGCATCATTTAATGGAACAAAAGCAAGATATGTAAAATTACAAGGTGTAGAAAGAGGAACAGGCTACGGCTATTCTCTTTGGGAAATGGAAGTTTACGGAGGAAAAGTTTCACAGGGTGAAACAAATACTCCATCAGGAACAAATGTTGCTTTAAATGCAGATACAAAGCAGTCAGGCTCAGAAAATGATGCTATGACAAGCGAAAAGGCAGTTGATGGAAATGGTGAATCAAGATGGTCATCAAATTATGCAGATGATGCATGGATGACAATGGATTTAGGAAATGCATATGAAATCAACAAAGTGCTTATTAACTGGGAAGGTGCATACGGAAAGAACTACGACATTTTGGTATCAATGGACGGAGAAAACTGGACAACAGTTAAAGAAATGAGAAACCAGAATGGTGGAGAAGATACTGTAGAATTTAACGCAGTTAAGGCAAGATATGTAAAATTCCAGGGAGTAGAAAGAGGAACAGGCTATGGCTACTCAATCTGGGAAATGCAGGTGTTAACAAAATAATGCGTTGCAGAAAAAACGGATAATGTCGGTGTTACAATTATTGACATTAACCGAATAATACTTTGAAAAAATCAGAGAAAAAATTTTAATTATCTTATAAAATAATTTCTTATCCTTCACCCCATTTGGACAGATTACAATCTACCCAAATGGGGTATTTTAATTTGACAAAGAAATTAATATTCTCTATACTCCATATAGTAGTAAATTAACAATGATTTATATATTGCCCCGAAGCCTGTTGATATTAACGAAAGAACGCTCGCGCTGCTTGTCCCTCGTAGCGGTTCTAACGTTTTGTCATGTGGTCTGATTTTAGAATCTTCGTTTCTAATTATTCCACATGACAAAACATTGAACCGACGGGGACAAATGCTCTTTCTCTTAATATCAACAGGCTTCGGGACAGATAATGAATAGACATAATTGAATATTAAAATGGAGAGAAAAATGTATACAAAAATAGTGGGAACAGGAAGTTATCTTCCAAAGAAAGTATTAACAAATGATGATATAGCACAGCTTGTAGATACAAATGATGAATGGATCAGGGAAAGAACAGGAATACAAAGCCGTCATATAGTCGAAGACGAAACTACAGTTACTATGGCATCAATGGCAGCAAAGGATGCACTTGAAAATGCAAATTTGCAACCTGAGGATATAGATTTAATAATAGTAGCAACTGTTTCAGCAGATAATCTTTTGCCTAGTACAGCATGTAGCGTTCAGAAGGAGTTAGGGGCTGTAAATGCAACTGCATTTGATATAAATGCAGCATGCTCAGGATTTTTATTTGCACTCAATACAGCAGATGCGTACATAAAAACGGGCATGTATAAAAATGCACTTTTAATTGGAGTGGAGACTTTGTCAAAAATCGTAGACTGGAATGACAGGGGAACATGTATTTTATTTGGTGACGGAGCAGGTGCAGCAGTTGTTGCAGCAAGCGAAACACCGGGAATTTTAGCAGGAATACAGGGCGCAGATGGAGCAGGCGGAGATGTATTAGCGTGCAAAGGACGTGAAAACAATAATCCTATTGTGAAAGGAGATTTGACACCGGGATATGTCTCAATGGAAGGTCAGTCAGTATTCAAATTTGCAGTAAAAAAAGTTCCTGAATGCATAGATGAAGTCCTAAATAAGGCAGGAAAGAATATAGATGATGTTGAATTATTTGTGCTTCATCAGGCAAATTTAAGAATTTTAACTTCTATATCAAAGAGAAAGAAAATACCTATGGACAAAATTCCTGTAAATCTGGATACATGCGGAAACACTTCTGCGGCAAGCGTACCGATACTTTTAGATAAAGTAAATAAAGAAGGAAAAATTAAAGAAAACGATTTGATTTTACTTGCCGGATTTGGTGCCGGATTAACTTGGGGAGCGGCACTTATACAGTGGTAAAGTTTTTTATCCAGGAGGAAACAAAATGAACGAAGTTCATTTCCTATAAAAGTTTCCGACGAATAACCGCCGACCGAAGGGCGGGGCATTACATAATTTATATACAGTAATTTAATGAAATAATGGGATTAGGTAAAATGGAACAACATACACATAGAAAAGAATTTGTAAGGGGAATAAAAAATGGAATACCAATAGCCATGGGATATCTGGCTGTGGCATTTACATTAGGAATAGCGGCGAAAAAAGCAGGAATTACAGCATTTCAAGCAGGATTAACAAGTTTTGGACTTCATGCATCAGCGGGAGAGTATATTTGCTTTACTTTGATTGCAGCTCATGCAGGTTTAATAGAAATGGTTGTTATGGAAGCAGTTGCAAATGCAAGATATTTGCTTATGTCATGTGCATTGAGTCAGAAAATTCCGGCAGACACACCAATTTGGAAAAGGCTCATAATGGGATATTTTATAACAGATGAAATATTTGGAGTGTCAATACTGACAGACGGGAAATTAGACTCATATTATAATTTCGGAATGGCAGCAGTTGCGTCACCTGCATGGGTATTTGGAACTGTATTTGGCGTAGTGCTTGGAAATTTTCTTCCTGTTTCAGTGGTTAGTGCATTAAGCGTAGGTTTATATGGAATGTTTATAGCAGTCATCATACCTCCTGCGAGAAAGAATAAAATAGTTGCAGTATTGATAATAATAAGCTTTGTTGCAAGTTACATATTTAATAAATTAGCATTATTTTCAGCTATATCAAGTGGTGTGAAAATAATAATACTTACAGTAGTAATTTCACTTGGAGCAGCAATTTTGTTCCCTGTAAAGGAGGAAAAATAATTGAACAGTAAAATATATATTTACATATTTGCAATGGCTCTTGTTACATATCTGATAAGAGTGCTTCCTCTTACATTAATAAGAAAAGAGATAAAAAATCAGACATTAAAGTCATTTTTATATTACGTCCCATATGTAACATTGGCAGTAATGACGTTCCCGGCAATTTTGGATTCTACGCAGAGTACATTATCTGCAATCATAGCACTTATTACTGCAGTTGCACTTGCATGGTGGGGAAGAAGTCTGTTTCAGGTGGCAGTTATCAGTTGCGTAGTAGTGTTTGTAGTAGAATTTGCTGAAAAAATATTAGACATACTATAAGGAAATAAATATCGGAGTTATGATAATGCGTAGTAAAAAATACGGAATAACAGTTGCTAATTTCAAATAAAGAAAGTGCTTTTAGTTAACAAAAGTGTGGCAAAAATTCTGAAATTTAGCGCAGTCTATTGTAATAATTTATATATACAGTAAAATTGAAAAAGTGATGAGAAATCGATATTTTACAAGAGAGTTTGTAAAGTATATGCTAGTTACAATATAAATTTGAGTCAAATATACAATGCTATATAAAAGGAGAAAATATGAAATCAGAAGCAAAGAAAAAAGTAGCCGTTTTTCTTGTAGCGGCACTAATTGCTACGACGGTGCCATTTAATTTTACAAGTGTAAAGGCACAGGCAAAAACAAATCAGAATAATAAATATTCAGTAAGGGTAAATGTTGCAGAAGAACCTGTGACGGTTGATGGTAGTCAGCAGGAAACAACAAAAGAATTACAGGAAACTACAGGACCATCAAAAGAGACAAGTACAATAGAGACAAGTACAACAGAAACTTCTACAGTACAGGAATCATCAACTACAGATATTACAACAACACAGCCTGTAACTGAAACAACAACACAGGCGCCTACGGTAGAGACGACAACACAGAGCCCAACAACACAGGCTCCTACAACAGAAGCACCTACAACATCAAAAAAGACAGCATGGGGAGAAAGCAACGGTAAATTCTATAATGACAAATTAAAGCAAATTATAGGAGCTGTTGCAAAAGGTTTAGATGTAAGTCATCATCAGGGAAAAATAGATTGGGAAAAAGTTAGTAAATCAGATATTGACTTTGTTATTATCCGTTGTGGATATGGAAACGATTTAACAAGTCAGGATGACAAATATTTTGCACAAAATGTTGCCGGATGTGAGAAGTACAATATTCCTTATGGAATTTACATATATTCGTATGCTTTAAGTAAGTCTGATGCAAAGAGCGAAGCAAATCATGTTTTAAGATTAATTAAATCTACAGGCGCAAAACCAACATATCCTATTTATATAGATTATGAAGATTCATCACAAAACGGGCTTACTCCAAAGCAGTTAGGAAATTTTGCTACAGCATTTTTTAATAAGACTATTGCAGCAGGCTATAAGGCAGGCGTTTATGCAAATCTAAACTGGTGGACAAATAAACTTACAGATAGCAGATTTAATCAATGGACAAAGTGGGTAGCACAATATAATTCGGCATGCTCATATACAAAGCCTTACCAGATATGGCAATCAACATCAACCGGAAAAGTTCCCGGAGTAAATGGAAATGCAGATTTGAATTTCCTTATGCAGTTTGATTGTATAGAAGACGGACATATTTATTCGCAGTGGGTAACAACAAAAAGTGCAACTATATTTGCAAAAGGAACTAAAGTAAGAATTTGTAGTGTATGTGGAAAACTACAGACAAAAGAGACAGCAAAGCTTAAGCCTACCGGAAAATTAAATAAAACAAAAGTTACACTAAGATTCCGTAGAAAATATAATAGAATAAGAGTATCAAATTTATCAACAGGCGATAAAGTAAAGAGTTATAAATCATCTAATAAAAAGATAGCTACTGTTAATAAAAAAGGTGTTATTACAGCGAAGAAGAAAAAAGGAAAAGCTACAATTACAGTAAATCTTAAGAGTGGCAAGAAATTAAAAGTTAAGGTAACTGTAAGAAGAAAATAAAAGATGAATAAATTACTTATTTTATAGTAATAATAAATAATGAAAGTAATTTTGCAATTTATAAATGTAAAAAATGTGTTTTGGTTTAGTAAAACTGAAGCACATTTTTTATTGCCATATTGCATATCTAAATTATATGGGATGAATTACATTTGAAGCATTTATAGAAAAAGTATATTTTTTGTATGGCAATTAGCCAAATGTTATTGGTGGATATAATAGATTTGTGGTATAATACAGTTTTATGATGCTAGGATTGTGGGAGTGCATAGCACGAAACAATTCGTAGGAATCAAAGTTGGAGGCTTTAGACCCCCAACGTCATTTTATATTACATATGAATTTGATAGAGGTGAAGAAAGATGCCTATTAAAGTAAAACAGAATTTGCCTGCACAGCATATTTTAGAGCAGGAGAATATTTTTGTAATGACAGAGCAGAGAGCTATGACTCAGGATATACGACCATTAAATGTTTTAGTATTGAATTTAATGCCGACTAAAATTGTAACTGAGACACAGCTTTTAAGAAAATTATCTAATACTCCGTTACAGATTCAGGTGGAATTTTTACAGACAGTAACATATAAATCGCAGCATACAGACAGTAGTCATTTAGATGAATTTTACAAATCATTCGATGAAGTAAAAGATCATTTTTATGATGGATTGATTATCACAGGGGCACCACTTGATTTTATAGATTATGAAGATGTCGATTACTGGGATGAAGTATGCAAGATAATGGAATGGTCAAAGAAACATGTACATTGTACATTCCATTTGTGCTGGGGCGCTTATGCGGGCCTTTATTATCATTATGGTATTAGAAAGAGAGACAGAATACCTAAGCTATCAGGAATTTATAAACATCATATTCTTAAGAAAAATGCTCCACTATTTAGAGGATTTGATGATGTATTTTACGCTCCACATTCAAGAGCAACTGAAATTACAAAAGAGCAGATTCTTGCGGAACCTAAACTTGAATTGATGGCAGAATCGGATGAGGCCGGAGTAGCAATTGTTAAAAGCGAAGATAGTAGACAGTTCTTTGTATTTTGCCATTCGGAATATGATGCTGATACTTTAAAATTAGAATATATACGAGATACGGAAAAGGGAATGAATCCTAAAGTTCCTGTAAATTATTTCCCTGATGATGATCCAACAAAAGAGCCGGTTGTTAATTGGCGTTCAGCAGGACAGTTGTTATTCACAAACTGGTTAAATTATTATGTATATCAGACAACACCGTATGATGTAAATGCAGTTAAAAATGAGTAAATAGGGAGGTTTGTATGTTTGGACCATATGATAAGAAATTTGATAAAAATAAAAACGGAATAATGGAAGACGATGAAAAGTTAGAAGAACAGGCTTACATCAGATATTTAGCAGAAAAAGATGATGAAGGTGAAGATGATGATGATTTTGACAATGGTGAGTCAGTGTAGAGCTTAAATAGTTAACATAATGAACAAACATTAGCGTGTTAAAGTTTGTTTATTATGCCTATGACATTTTGTCGGTTAAAGGAGTATAATAAATATGTAGCCGAAAAGAAAAGTCAGAGGTGAGATAAGTGTTTAAAATAGGAGAATATGTTGTACATGGCAGAAATGGGGTTTGTAAGATTGATGACATTACTAAGTTAGAGATATCGGGTGCCGACAAAGATAAGTTATATTATGTTTTGGTGCCAATGAAATCTGAACAGAGTAAAGTATTTTATCCTGTAGACAACAACAGGGTAACAATGAGATCAGTTATTTCGAAAGATCAGGCGGAAGATATTGTAAATGATATTAAAAGTATTGAGCCTTTGTGGATTAACAATGAAAGACTTAGAGAGGCTAAATATAAAGAAGCAATTTCGTCATGTGATTGTGTTGAATGGATTAGAATTATTAAGACATTGCATATGCGTAATAAGGAAAGAGTTCAACAGGGAAAGAAAATTACATATGTTGACGACAGGTATTTAAAAGAAGCAAAAGAAAATCTATATGAAGAATTTTCAATTGCTTTAGATATTGAAAAGGACAATGTGGAACAGTACATAACTGACCACCTATAAAAAAAGACCATCATTTGATGGTCTTTTTTTATTCTAAAAATATTAAAATTTTATAAGCATAATCTATTCATCTAAATTATCATGGTTGTTGTAATCGTAGTCATTTGAACTATTGTTATAATTTGAATTACTATTGTTGTCATAACCTGAATTGTCGTTACCATTGCCATAGTTATTATCATAGCCACTACCATAGCCGGAGTTACCATTACTATAATCGTTGCCATAATTATAACTATTGTTATTGTAACTATTATTATTACCATAACCATTATTGTTATTATAACTATTATAATTATTATAATTTGTTCCGTTATATCCATTATTAGGTTTTGAACATAATGTTACATATAATTCCATATTAGTGTATGCCTGATATGGTGCAACATAGAAGAGACCGACAAGACCTAAAGTAAATGCTGATAAAATGTTCCAACCTATAAATGACAAATCAAGAACGAAGGCATTCCATTTTTCGCCATCCATCATAGAGCGGCTTCTTGCAAATGCTTCATCTGTACTCATATATGGATTCTCAGCAAGTAAATAAGGAATCATACGATATTCATAAGATTTGACAATGCCCGGAAAGACAAATAATAGTGACCATAAAAATGTGTAAAGTTGTTTTAAAAACATTGTTTTTGTAACATTTCCATATCCTTCTTTAAATGTAAATCCTACACTACCAATATTATAATTGTCTTCAGTTCTTGAACGAATAAACCAATGCTGGCACCCAACCTGCAAAGGATTAAATACAAAAACATTTAAAAGTATTGAAAGTAATCCAACTATTAATATTATTAATGAGAGTCCTTGAAGTATTGTATTAACATTTACTCCCGGGAAAATGGAAGATATGTAATTCTTCATATATGCTGACATATCTGAATATGATGAGTCAGGAATAGGAGAATCAGATAGTATATTGTTAATATCTGAACTGCCATAATAATTATTTGAAGATGCATTTGAAAAACTGTTTCCAAAAGAAAAAGTTCCCAATGTAATTGATAAGATAACAGCTACAACAACTGATGGCCAATAGTTAGAATGGAATCGTTGTTTTGCAAATCTTTTAAGTTCTATTCTGTTCCACATAAAATAATCTCCTGCGAATGTATTTATAAAAATTAGTTACTGTGTTATTATAATACAAAACAAAAAAGAAATAAATAAAATAGCATTTTTTTTCGTATATATATATGGATGCTTAATTTAAAACACAGGGAGGATATGTACATATGTATTGTAAACATTGTGGAACTCAATTGGCAGATTGGCAGAAGACATGCCATATATGTGGAACGCCGGTTGATTCAGATGCTAAGAAAACTTTTTTAGATGATATCGATTTCTCAGAAACAGAGGAACTATCGGATGCAATTAATGAGGATGAAGGCAAGACAAAAATCTTTAATGTAGAAGATGATGATATATCTAAAACTCAGGATTTATCAGGCATAGCTGATACAAAGATTTTTGAAGAAAATAAAGCTATGGAATTTGAGGACATAGACCCTCAGGAAGTTGATGACTTTAATTTTAATGCTACAGATTTTCAGTTTGATGATGAAGCGGAAAATGCTCAGAAGGAGAGAGCAGGAGTTATAGAAGACCTGTTTTACGGAGAAACTGACGATGATGGTATAGAAGAAGACGAATTAGAAATATTAAGAGAGAGCAATAAGAATAAAAAGATGAGTATCATTGCATTAGCATTAGCAGTAGCAGCAATACTTATAGTTGTTCTTGTAATTATTCTTGCAAATAATCTGACAGGTGGAAATAAAGATGCTAAAGAAACCGAAAATACCACTCAGGAGACAACAACACAAGAATATACAACAGAAGAATACACAACAAAAGCAACAGTTGTAACAACTTACAAGAAGGAAACAACAACAGAAGAAAAGACTACAGAAAAGAAAACAAAGAAAGCTAAAGAAACAACAACGGCAGCACCAACAACAGTGGCGCCAACAACAGAGGCTCTTACAGTGGCACCAACAACAGTAGCGCCAACACAGGCGGCTACAGTAGCACCAACACAGGCAGCAGCACAGGATAATGATAATAATGCAGCAAATTCTAATGATGGAGCAGAATAGATATAGAATTTTAACAACAGGAAAGGATGACATAAATAAAATGAAAGTATTAGAAAATTTACAACCGGCAAGTGTATTTAAATATTTTGAAGAGATAACACAGATACCACATGGTTCAAAGAATGTAGAGAAAATAAGTAATTACCTTGTAGATTTCGCAAAGGAACATAATTTAAAGTATATTCAGGATGAAAGCAAAAATGTTATTATTTTTAAAGATGCATCAGAAGGATATGAAAATGCGGATACGGTAATCATTCAGGGACACATGGATATGGTTGCGGTTAAAGAAGCTGATTGCAACAAAGATATGGAAAAAGAAGGCTTAGATTTAGAGGTTAATGGAGATTATATTAGTGCAAAAGGAACATCTCTTGGTGGTGACGATGGTATTGCAGTGGCAATGGCTTTAGCCATTTTAGACGATGACAGCATTAAACATCCGGCAATTGAAGCAGTATTTACAGTAGATGAAGAAATTGGAATGTTGGGTGCAGCAGCACTTGATACATCAGTTTTAAAAGGAAAGATTTTATTAAATGCTGATTCAGAGGATGAAGGGGTATTTACGGTAAGTTGTGCAGGTGGTGGAACAGTAGAATGCAAAGTTCCATTTCAGCATGAACCTGTAAACGGACAGATATTTGAAATAAAGCTTGATCAATTTACAGGAGGACATTCAGGGGCAGAAATTCATTTAGGAAGAGCTAATGCAAATGTTGCTCTTGGAAGAATCTTATTAAATCTTGTTCAAAATATGGATATAAGAATTATTTCAATTAATGGTGGTGAGAAAGACAATGCAATTGCTAAATTAAGTGAAGCTGCAATTGCCGTATTACCTGAAAACGTTGATAAAGTAAAACAGATAGTAGAAGAAACATTTGAAGAGATAAAGGATGAATACAAGCATACAGACCCTGATATGAGACTTACAACTAATGTTCTTCCAAGTCAGGTACTTGATGTTGCAACAGTTCCAACTACAATTAGAGCAATTATGACTTTAGTTAATATGCCACATGGTGTACAGAAAATGAGCCATGATGTAGAGGGATTAGTTCAGACATCACTTAATTTAGGCGTGTTAAGAACAAATAAAGATGACATAATATTTACTTATTCAGTAAGAAGTTCAAAAGCTTCAGAAAAGAAATATTTAATAGAAAAAATTCGCTCATTAGCGGATTTACTTGGAGAAGAAATAAGCATAAGCGGAGAATATCCGGCATGGGAATATGTTGAAAATTCTAAAGTGCGCGATATTATGGTAGATGTATATAAGGAAATTTACGGTAAAGAACCTATAGTTGAAGGAATTCATGCAGGACTTGAGTGTGGAATCTTTTCATCAAAATTAGAAGGACTTGATTGTATTTCATTTGGACCGCAGATGCATGATATTCATACGACAAAAGAAGTGTTATCTATAGCATCAACAGAAAGAACATGGAAATTATTGTTAAAAACTTTAGAGAGACTTAAATAAATGATAACAGAGAAACTCTTGCATTAGGATTTAATTTTTTGAAATTAAAGCAAAGCGAGAGTTTCTTGTGTTTATATAAGAAGAGAAAGATTTGGAGATACAGATATGAGCGAAAAAAGATATTTACAGTTACTTTCAGAAAAATACCCAACGATACAGTCTGTGTGTACAGAAATTATAAATTTAAATGCAATATTAAATCTTCCAAAAGGAACAGAACATTTTATGAGTGATTTGCATGGAGAGTATGAAGCTTTTTGTCATTTGTTAAATAACTGTGCAGGTGAAGTAAGAGACAAAGTAGACAGAATGTTTAGTGACATTATGACAAAGGAAGAACGAAAAGAGATATGTACATTAATCTATTATCCGAAAGAAAAAATGAATTTGCTTAGGCAGGAAGACAAACTGACGGACGGTTGGTATAGGGATAATTTGAAAAAACTTATTAATATAGCAAAGAAATTTTCATCAAAGTATACACGTTCTAAAGTGAGAAAAGCCATGCCTCAGGACTATAGATATATTATTGATGAACTTTTACATATGCAGGAAGATGAAGACAATAATCAGATTGTTTATCATGAAAAAATATTAGACACAATTATTAGTATAAAAAATGCAGAGGAATTTATAGAAGCATTATCGACCCTGATAAAGCGTCTTGCGGTAGACCATTTGCATATAGTGGGGGATGTATTTGACAGAGGAGAACATCCTGATGATATTCTTGATTTGCTGATGGAACACCATTCAATAGATATACAGTGGGGAAATCATGATATTTTGTGGATGGGAGCAACAGCCGGAAGTGATGCGTGTATTGCCACGACAATAAGAAATAATATTCAGTATAATAATATGCAAATGCTTGAAAACGGATACGGAATAAGTCTTAGAACTTTAACGCTTTTTGCAGAAAGATTATACCCGGATATGGAACCTATGAAAGCAGCATTAAAAGCAATTTCAGTCATTTTATTTAAATTAGAAGGACAGATTATTTCAAGACATCCCGAATATAATATGGATGATAGAAGACTTTTACATAAAATAAATTATGAAAATGGAACTATTGAAATTGAAGGAAAAACATATGAGATGAATGATGTTAATTTTCCAACAGTTGATAGAGAAAATCCGTACGAATTATCATCAGAAGAAAAGCAACTCGTGAAAGAACTTCGCAGAATGTATGTTAATAACAAACGTTTAAAACAACATATAGAATTCTTATATGCAAAAGGAAGTATGTATTGTTGTTTCAATAATAATTTGTTATATCATGGCTGCGTTCCTTTGGATGAGGATGGAAATTTTGCTGTTATTAAATTAAATGACAAGAATTATAAAGGAAAAGATTATCTTGATTATGCTGATAAAATGGCGAGAAAAGCTTATTTTAATAAGAATAATCAGGATGAACTTGATTTTATGTGGTATTTGTGGTGCGGTGAAAAATCTCCGCTATCAGGAAGAAGAATAAAGACATTTGAAAGAACTTTTATTGATGATAAAAATGCATGGAATGAACCTAAGAATCCATATTATGATTTTTATAAAGATGAAAAAACATGTAATATGATTCTTCATGATTTTGATATGTATTCACCAATGTCTCATATAATTAACGGCCATACGCCAATCAGGGTAACAAAAGGAGAAAAGCCGGTTCATGCAAATGGCAAACTTATAATAATTGATGGCGGATTCTGCAAAGCATATCATGATACTACAGGTATTGCAGGATATACATTAATTTATAATTCCCACAGCATGAGACTTATGTCACATCAGCCATTTGAAAGTATTGAAACGGCACTTGAAGAAAATAAAGATATTGAATCAACTGCAGATAGAATAGAGACTATAGATAAACGAGTTATGGTTAGAGACAGTGATATAGGAAAAAATATTAAGAAGCAAATAAAAGAACTTGAGGAATTACTCGAGGGTTATAGACAAGGTGAAATAAAAGAAAGAGTATAATAAGAATAAAAAAATAAGAAGAGGGAACGCTTTTAAGATTTGATCCTGTTTAATGGGATGCATATTGAAGTGTTTTCCTTTTTATTTGCCATTCTCAAATTAGAAATTATTGATTATGCAACAAAGTCCTTTTTCAAAGAATCTAGCTATCAATTTTTTTAATGAAATTGTTGAGGAAATATAAAAATTCAGATAGCAGGCTTTCTTGATATTTTCTTTTGCGAGTGATGATGCTAAAATTTCTGGTTAAAGGGTAATCTCCTATAAAAGAAATGCTATGAAATTTGTTGTTTTTTAATTCTTCCTTAATAGAAAACTCTGAGATAAAAGTAATACCCAGATTATTTTTTACGGAATTTTTAATTGCTTCGGTATCATGCATTTCATAAATAAAAGCAGGTTTAATATATTCAGAATTAAAAATATGTTCCGTAATTTTTCTTGTGCCGCTACCTTTTTTCTCTAAATATGACAGTTTCATCAGAAAAATCTTTTGCACAAACATCAGTTTTGCCATCGATAATCCAATGATGGTTATTAGAACAAATAAGGTAAAGCCTGTCATCTAAAAAAGGAACAACTTCCAAGTCTTGGGAATAGTTTTCTCCTTCAACAAATCCGACGTCAAGTTTATAGTCTAATACCATTTGTTCAATAATATCACTATTATTAATGGTAAGAGATAAATTAATATTAGGGTGTATTCTTTTGAATTCTGCCATAATATCGGGCATTATGTATATGCCAATGGTTGTGCTGGCACCAATACGTAACTGACCTAATTTTAAATTAGCGATTTCTGTCATTTTAGAATCTAAATCATTTGCGAAACTCATTATCTTTTCAGAATATTCAGAGAAAATTAAACCTGCATAGGTCAATTCCAAATTTCTATGACTTCTTATAAATAGTTTACAATGGTATTCCTTCTCAAGTTCGTTAATAGTCTGGCTGACAGCAGATTGAGACATAAAAAGCTGTCTACCAGCTTTTGACATGCTTTTGGTTTCTAAAACAGTCAAAAAATACGAATATTTCTAAGATTCATAGTTGATACCTTTTTAATTCCTTTCATTATCTCTAAAATATATAAGTAATTACTTATATAATACAATAAAAATACGAATTTTGCGAAGATTTTTTTTGCATTAGTATGAATTAACTTTTACATTTGTTTTGTATACTACGGTTGTATCATAAAAAAAGTAAAGGAAAGGAGGAGAAACTTGATAAATATAAGTCATATATATAAGAGCTTCAAGGAAAAGAGTGTGCTGGAAGATATTTCAATGAGCATAAAAGACGGAGAGTTTGTTGTTGTTCTTGGTTCCAGTGGAGCAGGAAAATCTACATTATTAAGGTGTATGAATGGGCTTTATATTCCAGAAAAAGGTAGCGTAGAAATATCAGGTATAGAACTTAATCGAAAAAGGATGAGAGAGATACGCAAACGTGTAGGATTTATTTTTCAGGAAAGTTGTGTAGTGGGAAATTTGAGTGTACTGACAAATGTCCTAATGGGAAGTTTGAGCAAAAAAAATTCCATAAGTCTCAGATTTACAAAGAGTGAAAAGGAAAAGGCGTTGGAATTGCTTGATATGGTAGGACTTAGTGAGTACGCATATATACGAACTGATAAACTTTCAGGAGGACAAAGACAAAGAGTAGGAATAGCAAGAGCTCTTTTGCAGGAACCAGAAATATTGTTAGCAGACGAACCAGTTGCAAGTCTTGATCCTGTTACGGCGAAAGAAATATTGGATTTGATTGAAAAAATTAATAGAGAAATGAAAACAACTATTATATGCAATCTTCATCAAGTGGAATATGCAAGAGCATATGCGCAAAGAATTATAGGAATACGAAATGGAAAAATTGATTTTGATGAAAGCACAGAGTCTGTTACAACAAGACAGATACAGCATATTTATGAAAACTAAAGAAATATATAAGCGAGAAAGGTGGATTATAATTATAAAAAATTATAGTATTTATTAGTATGATGCTTGTAATAGCAATGACTACAACAGCATGTTCAGGAACAAAAGAAACATCAAAAAAAGAAGTGTTGAATGTCGCATTGCTTCCTGATGAGTCACCAGCTGAGGTTATTAAAAATAATGAGAAATTGAAAGAGTATCTTAGTGAAAAACTTGATATGTAAATGAAACAAGAGAAAAAGAAAAAACGGATGCAGGATTGAATGAGGCTATTTCTGCATGTGGTGGATCAAAATATCATGTAATTATATTTAGTGTAATACCGCAGATTTTTTCCCACAGTATTGATTATTACTTATATCGATGCAAATAAAATTTCAGGATATGCTTCTGATGTGTTTGCTTTTGAGGATAAACTGGCTAAGGAATGTCCGCAATACATTAGTAGCGGATTGCTTGAAAAAACAGAAAAAACAGTGTTTACTCCTCATTTAGGAACCGGAACTGTAGAGACAAGAAAAGAGTTATCAATATATACAGCCAAGGGAATGCTGTCAGTGTTAAAGGGAGAAGAAACAGAACAGTTGATTACTTCTGGAGAAGCTAATATGAACTAATACATATGTATGAAAATATCTATAATAAAACATTATACCACGTGGCATATATTACCTGACTTTCAGAGTTAAACATTAAAATATGGTGATAAGCCACAGATTAAAACCTATGGCTTATCATTTTTTTATTTCTCCCTCGTTCAAAAAATAGGAGGTTAGTGGCAGGTTACATAGAGTAGCAAATTCTTTTATGAATGTTGTTCCTCTCGAAAGATTTATATATTTTCTGTCAGATATTTTTGCAACTCTAAAGTCACGAATGAAATCAAATAAATCTTCAAAACAATAATTGTTTTTTAATATCTTGAACTGCAATAATCTTGTGAGTAATACTGCGAGGCAACAGATAAGAAAGTGCACAATGATGGTATCTTCCTTTTGCAGATATACAGGTCTTGCATCAAGCTGAGATTTCATGATGCGAAAAGATTCTTCTATTCTCCAAAGGTTGTGGTAGGCATCATAAACATCTTTATCGCTCATTGCAATCTCAGAAGTCACCAAAAGATTGTATCCTGCAAGCTCAAGATTTTTTCTGATAAGTTCTTCATTCATAGTAACCTTAATCTTACCATCAGTCTCATTTCCTTTTTTATCAGCAGTAGCAAAGATAACATACTTTGCAGAATCACCATACTCTGACTTTTTTGCCTGGGATGCCTTTAGAAGTCTGGCTTTCTCCACTGGCATTTTTAACATCCCGATAATCATTCGGAAGAAGAACCCATGTTTTCTCAACCTCAGGAAGCTGTTTAACTGATTTTGAGAAAATATATCCGTCTCCATTTTTAAGAGCATGGAAGATATTTTCTGCGCAGTTCAGTCCTTTGTCCGCTATCTGAATAGTTCTGCCAGACACGGAATTTCTCTTTTTGAGATCCTGAATAATATTTTGTATTACGGGCTTTTCACGTTGATTACCGGGAAACATTTTCATACCGATAGGTATCTGATTTGCATCAAGGAGCACTCCCAGTCCAACGATTGGCTCTTTTTTGTTTTCTTTTGATGGCCCCTTTTTTCTAAAATCATCTTCCTTATCAATTTCGAAATAGAAGTTGGTACAGTCGAAGTATGCATGAGACGTATCAAACTTGTATATTTGCTGAATCTGGTGGTTATAAATTTCAATAATTTTTTCGTATTCGCAACCAATATATTCCAGTCCATCATAAAGCTGATTCAGAGAGAAATCATAAGAATCAAAGAGCTTAGGAATTACTTCATTATAAGTTTTTGATTTAGAGCATGGCTGAACAAGTCTTGCATAAACAAGAGCAGACATCATATCAAAAACATTGAAACGAAAATCTGTAGCAGTCTGCATCAAATCAATATATTTTTTTACAGAAAGTTTATCGTTGATGTTTTTCATATGGAAATAGCCAATCAGTTTTTCTGGAGAATCATCAGAAATCTGCTTGGCCTTTTTCGCCTCTTTAGCAGCTTTAAGTTCCTGGTTAAGTTTAATAACTTCTTCTTTGTAAAATGAGATAGGATCATCGATACCTTTTGCCTGAAGTTCATGAACATAGCCAATAGGTTTATAAGCCTTATGAGCAGTATGACCGCGTTTGAGATCATAAAAGCTTGAATAAATCCTAAAGACGGGTTTTTTTGTTTCATTGAAAAAGATTATATATTTATTTTACATAAACATTACGATTTTCAGATGATAAATTTTACTTTTATAAAATATAATAATTTCGTTGAAATGTACAAATGTTAATGAGTACAAAAATAAAATGATTGCTAAGGAGAGTAATGATAATGAAAAAAATGAAAAAGTTTTTAAGCTTGGCATTAGCACTAAGTATGACTATTACATCAGCATACGTAGGGAATATAGCAAAGCCAACTGAAACCTATGCCGCTACGGCAAGTATTAATACAACAACTTGGTATTATATTGATGATAATACAACACCTCAGGAAAATTGGAAAAGTGATGCAGCCTTTGACGTAAATTCATGGAAGTTAGGAAATGGAAGTTTTGGCGCAAAGAATGGTGCAATTGCTGATTTAGGTGGGGGATGCATACCGAACACTTTACTGAATCAATATATAGATGGAACTACAGATATTCCGGTATTTTATTTTAGAAAAACATTTGATGTTGCAAATGCTGCGGAAGTGGATAGAATTACAGGATCATTATTATATGACGATGCAGCTATTGTTTATATTAATGGACAAGCAATAGGCGCATATGATGCAGGAAGTTTTGATAAAAATGGATATGGTGGTTCAAATGCGAGTAATCCGAAAACAGGCGAAATAAGTTATACAGATATTGGCTCTCTTAATCTAAAAGAAACAGGAAATGTTTTGGCTGTAGAAATACATCAGGGTAGAGAAAACAGTTCAGATATTTATTTTGATATGAAATCATTGGAACTTGATTATGATTACACGGTTACTTATGACATAAATGGAATTTCTTTGGATGTTGGTGCTGATGAAAGCAAAAGAAACCTTGTATGGTACACAAATTCTACAGAAAAAACAAGTGTAAAAGTTGCACAAAAACCGGAAAACTGGACAGTAGAAAGCGGATTTCCAGCAGAATCAACAACATTCAATGCAACTTCAACTTCATCTAGCATTGATGAATTTACAACAAACAAAGCAGAAATTACAGATTTAGAAGCTAACAAAACATATTTATATCAAATAACAGCAGGTGAAATGTCATCGGAAATTTATAGCTTTTCAACAAGTGATTTTGGAATTGATAAAGATTTCAATTTCCTGTTTGCAGGTGACCCTCAGATTGGAGCAAGCGGAAATAGCAATAATGATGAAATTGGATGGACAGAAACTCTTACAAAAGCTGTAACTCAATTCCCAGGAACAAGCTTTTTATTAAGCGCCGGAGACCAAATTAATGATAAGAATGCAAATGAAGAAACACAGTATGCAAGTTTTCTTGCTCCAAATGTGTTAAAGTCAATTCCACTTGCAACAAATGTTGGTAACCATGATTCAGGAAGTAACAAATACTCAGAACATTTTGCAATGCCAAATGTATCAACAAGAGGGGTTTCTTCAGGAACAGGAAGTGTAAGTGGAGATTATTGGTTTATGTACAATGGTGTATTGATTATGTCAATTAACTCAAACAATACAAGTACAGCTGATCATAAAGCATTTTTAAAAGAAACATTGGAATCGCAGGGCAAAAATGCTCGTTGGAAAGTGGTAACATTCCATCATTCAATTTATAGTGTTGCAAATCACGCAACTGATGGTGACATTATTACAAGAAGAAATGAATTATCACCAGTGCTTAGCGAATTGGATATAGATGTAGTTTTAATGGGACATGATCATTATTATACAAGAACATATATGATGAATGGAACAACTCCGGTTGTACCGGAAGGAAATAACGTATCATTAGGTGAAACTGCTCCTGAAAGTGTAGTTGACCCTCAGGATGGACAAGTGTTATATGTAACTGCAAACTCAGCATCAGGAAGTAAATATTACGGATACAATTCAAATTCATCTACAAATTATGTTGCAGTACAAAATCAAAGTAACAGGGAAACAATAAGTAATATTGAAATAACAGAAAATGCATTTACGATTACTACTTACTATGCAGATGGAGATTCTCTTGAAGAAATGGACAAATTCACTATTGTACATACACCAAAGGATGAAGAAGCACCGGTTATTACATTGCCGGCTGAAAGTAATAATACTCTTTATGTGGGTCAAGCTTTCAATCTGATGGATGGAGTAATCGCAAGCGACAATGTTGATGGAGTTATTACAGATAAAGTTAAAGTAACAGGAAGTGTTGATTCAGAAAATGCAGGAACATATGTAATTACTTATGAAGTCTCTGATGAAGCTGGAAATATTACAAAAAAAGAGAGAACAATAACAGTAATTAAAGATACAATATTGCCAACAATTACATTTTCAAACAATGAATCTGTAAATGTTGGAGAAAAATTCAATGCCTATGATGGAGTTGTTGCTTATGATGATGTGGATGGAAACATTACGCATCTTGTAATTGTTACAGGTATGGTAAACACAAATGTTGCAGGACAGTATTTTGTTAAGTATGAAGTTTCAGATAGAGCTGGTAACACATACAAAACAACAAGAATTATAAATGTAGTTGAAAAGGAAGAGGAAACTCAAACAGAAACACAGCAGCCAACTTCAACAGAAATCCAGCAAACAACACAGAACAATACAAACGTTCAATCAACAACTGTTATAGAAAATGCAAACAATATTTCAGTTAAGAAAACAGTGGTTAAACAAGCTGTAGTTAAGAAAAAGATAGTTACAATTCGCATTAGAAAAGTTGAAAATGCTACAAAATATCAGATTAAGTATGCAAAAAATAAAAAATTCAAAAAAGCAAAAGTAATTACAACTAAGAAAACAACATATGTATTCAAAAAATACAGAAAAGAAAAGAAGTCTACTAAGGCATATTTCAAAGTAAGAAGCTTAAAAGTTGTTAATAGAAAGAAATATTACAGTGCATGGAGCAAATCAAAGAAAGTAGTTATTAAATAATGAAATTTAGTAAAGAAAATTTGCAGACAATTATTTTGGCAGCAGTAATGGTGATAATCATTGCTGCTGCATGGATAATGTATAAATCAAATCCTATCACGGATAGCAGACTGACTTCAGATGCAATTTCTTATGAAAAGGCAAAAGTAGTAGAGATTATAAATGAAGAAATTACTAAAAACGAGTCTACTGATAATAGAAATATTGGCGTACAGGAAATAGCAGTTAAATTTATAAGTGGCAAAGAAAAAGGAAAAATCAAAAGTATCGAAAATCAAGTGACAACTACTCATAACATTTATGTGAAAAAAGGACAAAGAGTTGTGATAAAGGTAGATGCTCCTGAAAATACAGAAGCATATTACACGGTATATAACTATGACAGAATGCCCGGTATAACATTAATTGGAATAATATTTGCACTTTTAATGGTGCTTGTTGGAAAGTCTAAAGGATTAAAAAGTGTATGCGGACTTATTTTTACTCTGTTATTTATATGTATATTTTTAATTCCAATGATATATCAGGGCTATTCACCAATAGCAGTGTGTATTGTGACTGTTGCAATTACAGCTTCTACATCCATGCTACTTTTAAATGGCTTTAGCAAAAAAACATATGTTGCAATAATATCAGTAATAATTGGAGTTGTAATGGCATCAATATTTTTTGCAATTTTTTCGGGCATATTAAATTTGAGCGGATATAATCTGGAAGAGGCAGAAGAATTAATAATTATCCAACAAAGCAGTGGATTGAAAATCAGTGAACTTTTGTTTATAGGAATTATAATTGCATCTCTTGGCGCGATTATGGATATGACAGTATCAGTAGCATCACCGCTATTTGAAGTGAAAAAGCAAAACAGAAATATCACTCAGAAACAGTTGTTTAAAAGTGGTATGGATATGGGAAGTGACATGATAGGAACTATGTGTGAAACACTTATCCTGGCCTTTTTTGGAACCTCTATAACAACTATATTAGTTGTTGTATCCTATGGGACACAGATGAGCCAGTTTTTATGTTCAGATTATATAGCTATTGAAATCGCTCACAGTATTACAGGAGCAGTAGCAGTGATATTAACAGTGCCGGTAACATCAGCACTATGTACATTAATACATACTAAATAAATACAAGGAGAAACTATGAAAAATAAAACATATTTTAAAAAAGCAGTTGCGGCAATACTTGCAGTAACGATGCTTACCGGAAGTGTGGGAACAAGATATTTTCTTAACAGTTATGCCGGTGAAAATAAGATAGAGAAAGCAGAGACTAAGACTTCAATTAATGATTATGCAAATCTTGTAGATACATTTTGGGCAACAGCAGTAGATAACGGACAGCAGTTTCCGGGAGCTGTATCGCCTTATGGAATTGTAAAGCTGAGTCCTGATACATATCCTCACACAAATGATGACCATGCAGGATATGATTATAATAAATCACAGATTTCAGGATTTTCTCATACTAGAATTGAAGGTGTAGGTGGACAAGGAGCCGGTGGTGATGTGCTTATTACACCAACTTACGTAAACTACACAGAGAAACCTTCAATGGAGTCAAGAGCACAGGCATATTCTCATAATGAGGAGGAAGCAACTCCGGGATATTATAAAGTATCACTTTTGTCAAAGACGGGAACAAATAATGAAACTACAACAGACGGTTCAAAGATAGTAGCAGAAATGACAACTACAACACGTACAGGATTACATCGGTACACATTTCCAAAAGCAGGAACAGCATCTGTTGTTATGGACTTAAATTATACATATCACGGAACAGATATTAGAAATGCTGTTATGAATGTATCCACAACAGCTGAAGGAAATACTGCTATATCAGGTAGATTTTCAGCCAGAAATGTTAGTGGTCATGGTAAATATACAATGTATTTTTACATGGAAACAGATACACCTACTACAGCAATAAATACATGGAATGGCAAAAATTTTGGAACAGATACAAAACTTACAGGAAATGATTTAGGAGCAGTACTTTCCTTTAATGTAGAAGCCAATCAACAAATTAAAGTAAAGGTTGGAATTTCACCAATTAGTGAAAAACAGGCAAAAATTGACATGGATGCTGAAGCTTCAAGCTGGGATTTCAATCAAATAAAAGAAGCAGCTCATAATGAATGGAATGAAATGCTGGGAAAAATTGATATAACAACTTCAGATATTTCAGACCCTGATGGAACACTTACAAAACAGTTTTATACATGTTTGTACAGATTATTTACAACTCCTGTAAATGCAACAAGTACAAGTGGAACATACAGGGGAACAGACGGAAAAGTTTATGAAGCAAACGGATACACACATTATGACTCGTGGACATTATGGGATGATTACAGAAAATATCCTATTATTGGCTTGATTTGTCCAGATATTTATAAGGATTTAATTCAATCTATTGCTGATATGATAGTAACAGGAATAAGTACATGGGGAAATGAAACTCAGCCGGTTCTTACAGTAAGAAATGAGCATGCGGTAGCACTTCTTGCAGATGGAATTGAAAAAGGATATACGGATATTAAAAATCTTGAACAGGCTTATGAGGCAGCAAAACAGATTGCAAATAACAGTGTGACATCAACAGTGGAAAGTCAGGGATATTTTAGCGGAAGAGTTGATAAAACTGTGGAATATGCATATGATGACTGGGCATTATCGATTATCGCAGATGAACTTGGAAAGACGGATGAGTCAGAATATTATTTGAACAGGTCATTTAACTATAAAAATCTCTACAAAGAAGATGCTGTAACATATAGTGATGGAACAAAAGGTGGACTTTTATGGCCAAAAGATTCTTCAGGAAACTGGATGAATGCAGACCCTGAACAGTATGGAAACAATGGACTTTATCAGGGAACATTATGGCAGTACACATGGTATGATTCAAATGATGTTAGTGGTCTTATGACATTATTTGGTGGAAAAGAAAAAATGCTTAGTGCCTTAAATACACTTTATGGTGCAAAGGGAAGCGAAGCAGATGGCAAAAGAATGCTTCATACTAATACAAATGAAATTGATTTGCAGACACCATATTTGTTTAACTATGCCGGAAAACCAAGCGAAACTCAGTACTGGGTAAGACAGATATATACAAAAGAAACATGGAACAGATATAGCGGAACAGGAGAATACGGAAGACCGTTATATACTAAGGTATATAATCTTTCACCACAGGGATTGATGCAGACAATGGATGATGATGCAGGAACAATGTCAGCAATGTATGTGGCAGCAGGAATAGGTTTGTTTCCAATGACGCCGGGAGATTCAACATTCCAGATTGGCACACCATTCTTTGACATAATGACAATTAATCTTGGTAATGGAAGAACATTTACAATTAATGCAAACAATGTTTCAGCAGAAAATTATTATATTCAGTCAGCAACATTAAACGGAACAGAACTTAATAATACATGGTTAGATTACGATCAGATTGCAGCAGGTGGAACTCTTACATTTGAAATGGGTAGTGAAGCTTCAACATGGGGTGAGGATGGAAAGATGGCACCATCAAGCTCAGATGACAAAAAAATATCAGCTTATGATTACGAAGTGAAATATTCGACTAATGAAATAGTATGTGAGGGAACAGGAGTAAATGGAAAAGTAACAGTTACAACTGATGATAATTTAGCTTTTGATGTTGATAATATTTCATCATCGTTGGTAGTTACCAACTTACCGGAGGGAGTAATAGCAAAAATCGAAAATGCCACAGAACATTCGGCAGATATAGTATTTGATGGTAAAATTACAAAAATTACTAGTGATTATATAACAAATGAATTGCTAGTAGAATTTGCGGATACTGCATTTGCAAATGGAGTGAAAGCTTTGCAGGTTAAAAATGCAGTTATGTCTGCAATGTCAGGAATTACACTTATAAATAAATTATTGCCTACATCAATTTCTGTAAAAGCCCCTTCTAAAACAGATTATATTTTAGGAGAACAAATTAACAGAGACGGCGGAAAAATTATTGCCAGCTATGGAGAAAATAATGAATATTTAAAAACCGTAGATATGTCAGTAAGCGATGTGAAGATTACAAATATGCCAAAACAAGCAGGAGATAATCAAAATGTTACAGTAACATACATGGGATGTGAAGCAACTTTTGCGATAAATGTAACAGAGATTAAAGCAAATGAAAAAGGCAAAATATTACATTATGATTTTTCAGAACAGACAGGAAAACAGGTAGTAGATTTAACAGGAAATAATTATAATGGCACATTAGTAAATGGTGCAAAAATGGAACATGGAAATCTGATACTTAACTCAGACGATAACCAATATGTTGAAATACCGACGGATGTTTTAAGTCAGTTGTCAAAGGCAGGAACTATTTCAGCTTGGGTTCAGGTTGATAGTGTAAAAAATAATCAAACATTATTAACAGTGGGAACAAGTACTGATGATTTTATGATTCTTATGACAAACAATGTTATTAGAGCAGGATTAAATATTGATGGACAGGGTGAAAAGAAAACAGATTCATCAGTTGGTATAAAACATGATGAATGGGCATATGTGACGTATGTCATAGAAAATAATGAAGTAACTCTTTACAAAAATGGAAAGAAAATAAAAACTTCTGCAGTTAATGGAAATTTAGCTGATTTAGTAATGGATTCGGCAATGTTTAGACTTGGAGGCGCCGGAATTTGGAATGATCCATATTTTGATGGACAGATTAGTGATTTTACAATTTACAATGAAGCTTTGACAACAGAAGAAATTGCCGCTGAAATGAAATCCAATAATAATATTTTGGAAGAAACAATTGAAAAAGCGGAGACAATTTTATCTCAGGGCAGATATGAAATCAGCGGATTAATAGAGTTGCAAAAGGCCGTTCAAAATGCTAAAGCAGTAAATGAATATGAAAATTCTACAGAGGAAGAAATTCAGGATGCGGTTAAGAATATTAATTCCATGATTGGAGCTTTGATTGAAAAATCAAGTAATGGAGTAGGAAAACTTGAGGCAGAAGATAGGGATGATTGGTCAGGTGGAAACCTAAAAACTGAGACTAGTACAGATAGCAGTGGAGCAAGTTTGGTAAACTTAGGAGCGACATATGATGGAGCTTGGTTAAAATACAGCAACATTAAATTCGGTTCATTAGGGGCAACAACTTTCGCGGTGCGTTATGCAAATAACTCAGGAAGATGTGGAGCAAATGCATCATTAAGCATTTATCTTGATTCAATGGAAGGCGAGCCATATCAGGTGATAAGCATACCTCAAACAGGTTCAAACTGGAATGCATATAATATTCTAAAAGTAAACTTAAACAAAGAAATAACAGGCACACACGATATTTATATTAAAATGAATGCTACAGTTGATTCAGCTCATCCATATGTAGCTAATATAGATTATTTTGAATTTGCACAAAGTGAGACAGATGCATATTCAACTATTCAGGCAGAGAACAAGAGCGAATGGAGTGGTGGAAAACTAAAAACAGAAACCAGTTCAGACAGCAGTGGAGCAAGTCTTGGAAACATAGGTGGTACGTATACAGGAGCATGGCTTATGTATAAAGACTTATCATTTGGAGCAATAGGTGCGGTGCAGTTTTCGGTAAGATATGTGAACAATTCAACTAGATGTGGTTCAAATGCTAAACTTACAATATATCTTGATTCAATGGAAAATGAACCATATCAGGTAGTAAATATACCGGTAACAGGTTCAAATTGGAATGCTTACAGCATAGTGAATGCCACATTAGATAACAAAATAACAGGCACACATGATGTTTATATAGTAATGACAGCGGATACAAACAATCCATATGTAGCCAATATTGACTGGTTTGCATTTACAGAAGGTGTAAATATTACAGCCCTTAAAGACTTGTATGATGAATACGCAGGTGAATTGGAAAAACAGACATCATATACAGTGGCAAGTTTTGAAAAGTTTAAGATGGCAATGGAATATGCACAAAATGTAATCAACAATCCGAATACAACAGACGAAGAAGTAAGTAATAGCATAAATAGACTTACAATTGCAGTGGCTGGTTTAATTGCATTAGCAGACAAAACAGAACTTGTAAATACAATAAGTAAAGCAGAAAAAATTGATGTAACTTATATGACACAAGAAAGTAAAGAAGCTTTTGATAATGCAATTAATTATGCTAATAAAATTAATACTAAAGTGGAAGCAACAGATGCAGAAGTTGCATTAGCAATAACAAAATTAAATAATGCTATAGTAAACTTAGAAGAAATGCCTGAAGGTGATAAGACAACTTTAAATGGTAAATTATCACAGGCAAAAGCCATTAAAGCAACAGGTTATACAACGGAATCATTTGAAAATTTAGAAAATGCTATAGATGAAGGTGAACATGTTGCAGCAGACAAACATGCAGACGAAGCTTCTATAAGAGAGCAGATTAATAAATTAAAAGCAGCAATTAAAGCATTAGTAAAAGCTGAAGACAGTTCAGTAGTTCTTACTGATTTTGCAACAGGCATTCAAATTGTGTCAGATGAATCAGTCATTGACAAGGGTTGTACATTAAAAATAAACGAAGTAAGCAAAGAATTAATTGACATTGATATGAACATAACAAAAGCTTACAAAATAGAGATAATGAATGGTGATAAAGCGGTGGAATTGAAAGTAGGACAAAATGTTAAGGTGGTAATGCCAATAACAGTAAAGAATGCTGATATTTACTCAATCAAGGACTCAGAAATAAAACAATATTTCTCAAATTGTGAAAATAACAGTGCTACATTCTACATGAATGAAAATGGAGTATATTTTTATTAAAAATAACAAAGCATTATAAATCAATTAAAGCACCCTATTTCTTAGATGGAGTATCTAAAGAAATAGGGTGCTTTGTTTGTGTAATTACCAAACAAAGGTTACTGCAATTCACATGATTTGACATCTGTCTTGTCAGATGTTATAATGCCACCTAATGAAAACACGAAAGGGAATACCGATTCTTTAAATAATGACTAAATGAAGACGGAATCGGCAAAGGTATTAGAATATGAATGATATGATAGCACGTATTAAACAACTTAAGGAAGAAAAGGATGTTGCAATTGTAGCTCATTACTATGTTGATGGACATGTGCAGGATATCGCAGACTATGTAGGAGATTCATTTGCATTAAGTAAGATTGCAACAATAGTTCCACAGAAGAATATTTTGTTCTGTGGTGTACTTTTTATGGGAGAAAGTGCTAAGACATTAAATCCTAAGAAAACAGTTATGATGCCGGACTTATCAGCAGATTGTCCTATGGCTCATATGGTTACAGTAGAAGATATATTAGATGTAAAAGAAAAGTATCCTGATGTTGCGGTTGTATGTTATGTAAACTCAACAGCAGAAATAAAAGCATATTCAGATGTATGTGTAACTTCATCAAATGCAGTAAGAGTTGTAAAGGCATTACCAAATAAAGACATATTCTTTGTTCCTGATAACAATTTAGCGCATTTTGTAGCCAAACAGACACCGGACAAGAACTTTATATTCAACGATGGATATTGTCATGTACATAAAAAAATAACAACACAGCATATTGCAGATGCAAAGAAAAGACATCCCGGAGTTAAAGTCTTAACACATCCGGAATGTACAGAAGATGTATTAGCTGTTTCAGACTTTATAGGAAGTACAGCTGAAATCATTGACTATGCAACAAAGTGTGAAGATAAAGAATTTTTAATTGCCACCGAAATCGGAGTATTTCATGAACTTCAGAAAAGAAATCCGGATAAGAAATTCTATCCGGTTAAGGATTCACAGATTTGTCCAAATATGAAAAAGATTACACTTGAAAAAGTGTTAAACGTATTAGAAACATTTGATAATCAGGTTGAATTACATGAAGAGATAAGACAGAAGGCTAATTATCCATTATCAAGAATGCTTGAATTAGCAAAATAAAGATTAGAATTTATTAATAAGAAATTAAAATATACAGATTAAATATAATTTAGTTTTTTAGAATAGAAAATCTCTTTATAGAAAGTGAAGTAAAATGAAAACAGATATAGTAATTGTTGGAAGTGGATGTTCAGGACTTTATTGTGCATATAATCTTCCAAGAGATAAAGAAATATTGATAATTACAAAAGATATAGTTGAGCATAGTGATTCATATTTAGCACAGGGTGGAATGTGCATGTTGACAGATGAAGAAGATTATGACAGTTATTTCTATGATACAATGAGAGCCGGACATTTTGAAAATGATACAGCTGCAGTAGAAACAATGATAAAATCTTCACCGGATATAGTAAAAGATTTGGTTGAATTTGGAACAGATTTTCATAGAGAAGAGGATGGCTCATTAAGTTATACAAGAGAGGGCGCACATTCAAGAAACAGAATAATATTTCATGAAGATGTAACCGGAAAAGAAATTACAAGTCATATTTACGAAAAAGTTAAACAGCTGTCAAATGTCACGATAAAAGAGCATTGGTCTATGGTGGACATTTTGTGCGAAGACAAAGTATGTTATGGTGTTGTGGTAAAGAAAGATGATGGCACATTTGATACCATAACAGCAAATTATACAGTATTAGCAAGTGGTGGAATTGGTGGAATTTACAGATATTCTACAAATTACAGACATTTGACAGGAGATGCAATTGCACTCGCTTTGAAACACGGAATTGAACTTAAGAATACAAATTATGTTCAGATTCATCCTACAACATTTTATACTGAGAATGAGACAGACAGAAGCTTTCTTATTTCAGAATCAGTAAGGGGAGAAGGGGCAGTTCTTTTGGATAAAAATATGGAAAGATTTACAGATGAACTGCAACCAAGAGACGTTGTTACCGGAGAAATAAGAAAACAAATGAAGAAAGACGGAACTGATTTTGTGTGGCTGTCTATGAAACCAATTGATAGAGAACAGTTGGAAAGCCATTTTCCAAATATAGTAAAACATTGCAGAGAATATGGCTATAATGTGCCTGATGAATGCATTCCTGTTGTGCCGGCACAACACTATTTTATGGGTGGAATAAAGGTAAATCTTGAAAGCAAGACATCAATGGAACAGCTTTATGCAGTTGGAGAAACGGCATGTAATGGCGTTCATGGGAAAAACAGACTTGCAAGTAATTCGTTACTCGAAAGCCTTGTATTTGCAAAAAGAGCAGCAATCCAGATGGGAGAGCAGTTTAATACTACAAAACAGAAGAAATTTGAAAACATAGATATAACAAAATATCAGGATGGAGATGCCCTTGCAAAAGAGTACAAAAAACTTATTTTAGATGAAATAGACAGATTAAATAATGAAGCACAACAGGCAGTTTAAATAAATAAGTTAAACAATCAGATTAAATGATAGATATAAAGTGAAAGATAAAACAGTGAGGTAATATAAATGTACGATCCAATTACTTTGAAATTAAGCGTTGATCCATTAGTATTAAGCGCATTAAAAGAAGACGTGACAAGCGAAGATGTAACTACAAATGCAGTAATGCCAACAGCACAGGCAGGCGAAGTAGATTTAGTATGTAAGGAAGATGGAGTTATTTGTGGACTTCAGGTATTCAGAAGAGCATTTGAACTTTTAGATGAAAATACAGAATTTGAATTCTACGTTCAGGATGGGGATGAAGTAAAAAAAGGACAGCTTATGGCAAAGGTAAGAGGCGATATCAGAACTTTGTTAGTAGGTGAAAGAACAGGACTTAATTATCTTCAGAGAATGAGTGGAATCGCAACATACACACATTCTATAGCAGTATTACTTAAGGATAGCAAAATAAAATTATTAGATACAAGAAAGACAAGCCCTAACAACAGAATATTTGAAAAATATGCTGTAAGAGTTGGTGGCGGAAATAATCACAGATACAACTTGACAGATGGTGTTCTTTTAAAGGATAATCATATTGGTGCTGCAGGTGGTGTCAAAGAAGCAATAATGGCAGCAAAGGAATATGCACCATTTGTAAGAAAGATAGAAGTTGAAGTAGAAAATCTTGAAATGGTAAAAGAGGCAGTAGATGCAGGAGCAGATATAATCATGCTTGATAATATGAGCCATGAAGAGATGAAAGAAGCAGTGGAAGTTATAAATCATAAGGCAGAAATTGAAATTTCAGGAAATGTAACGAAGGAAAATATAGCAAATTTAATTGACTTAGGTGTTGATTATATTTCAAGTGGCGCATTAACACATTCTGCACCAATTATGGATATTTCACTTAAAAACCTTCACAGAATATAAGACACATAAGAGATGGCGCTTAATATATTTGATATTAGATATATCAAATTTTAAGAGTCGGACATTAAACATTCATATATTTAAAATTGTAGGAGATAGAATTTATGAGCGGAGAAAAGAGAAGGGAAAATTTGTTGAAAATATTGCAGGAAAGCACAAATCCTGTATCAGGAACGGAATTAGCTGAAAAATTTAATGTAAGCAGACAGATTGTTGTTCAGGATATTGCACTTCTTAGAGCAAAAAATCACGAAATTATTTCTACTCATAAGGGTTATATTTTAAATGACGAAGAAACATTTAAAAGGGTATTTAAAGTAAAACATACAACAGAGCAGATTCCTGATGAATTAAATCTCATAGTAGATTCAGGCGGAGTGGTAGATGATGTGTTTGTGTACCACAAAGTATATGGTGTCATAAAAGTTGACATGAACATAAAGTCCCGTCGTGATGTAAAAAAATATATTGAAGGAATTGAAAGTGGCGTGTCTACACCGCTTATGCAAATAACTTCAGAATATCATTATCATACTGTATCTGCTGATTCAAAAGAAACATTAGATGAAATACAAAAGGAACTTGACGAAAGCGGATATTTGGTAGCTTTAAGAGATTATGAACCCGTAGATTTCTGGAGCAGAGTAGATGAATAAAGACGAGGAGAATTGCAATGCAAACTTTTTACTATACGGTAGTCAGCATTGATGGAGACTATGCAAATTTAAAAAGAACAGATATTGAAAGTGAAAATATAAAGTTGGTAGCAAGAGCTTTACTACCAGAGGGAATAAATGAAGGCACAAATCTTAAATATGAGATGTTACAATATGAAATTATTGAGTAAAGTACTATAGGATGATGGCATATCTATATTTGAAAAAATAAATATCCTCATAAAAGTGTTGGAATTGATGAAAAGTTCCCTCATAAAAATGTAAATATTATAAAAAGTTCCCTCATAAAAATGTAAAAAAGTTAAAAAAATCGCTCATAAAAATGTAAAATAGTGTGATGTTTTATTCAGAAAGAAATTATCAAAGTACAAGTAAGATATTTTCAAATAAAAAATACGCACAATATTTGAAGGAGTATTTAATATTAAATGATATATTGGCAAATACACTTGGTGGCGTAATCGGATATGGAGTTTATGCAATAGTTAGTAAAAAACAGGGAAAAGCTTTCAATTGAAGGCTTTTCCCTGTTTTTAGTTTATATTTATTTGTTCTGATTATCGAGTGATGCGTTAACAAATCCAAGGAATAATGGATGAGGTCTGTTAGGTCTGCTCTTAAATTCAGGATGTGCCTGAGTAGCAATGAAAAATGGATGAGATGGAATTTCTACCATTTCAACAATTCTTCCGTCAGGAGAAATACCTGAAAGCATCATTCCGTTGTTTGTTAAATCCTTTCGATAGTCATTGTTAACTTCGTAACGATGACGATGACGTTCATGAATTAATTCTTCTTTATATAATTTGTATGCTAAACTGTCTTTTGCTAATTTACATGGGTAAGAACCAAGTCTTAATGTTCCACCGATATTATCAACACCTTCCTGATCAGCCATAAGAGAAATTACAGGATGAGTAGTTGCTGAATTAAGTTCAACACTATGTGCATCTCTAAATCCTACAACATGTCTTGCAAATTCAACAATTGATAATTGCATACCAAGGCAAAGACCAAGGAATGGAATGTTGTTTTCACGTGCATAACGGATAGCAGAAATTTTCCCTTCAATACCACGGCTTCCAAATCCGCCCGGAACAAGGATTCCTGAAACATCGCCAAATACTTCAGCAGCATTTTCATCTGTTACAGTTTCTGAGTCAACCCATTTGATATTTACACTTGCGTTAGCAGCATATCCGGCATGCTTTAATGATTCAACAACGCTGATGTAAGCATCGTGTAATGCAATATATTTTCCAACTAAAGCAACAGTAACCTCTTTTGTAGGATTCTTTGCTGATTTAACCATTGCTTTCCAATCATCTAAGTCAGGTTCAGGACAATCAAGATTTAAACTTTCGCATACGATTTCAGCCAGATGTTCTTTTTCCATTGCAAGAGGTGCTTCATAAAGCATGTCTACAGTTAAATTTTGTACAACATGGCTTGCAGGCACGTTACAGAAAAGACTGATTTTATCTTTTAAAATATCATCAATTTCAAATTCTGTACGGCATACAACGATGTCCGGCTGAATACCAAGTCGCTGTAATTCCTTAACACTCATCTGAATTGGTTTTGTTTTCATTTCTTCAGATGCTGGGAGATAAACCATTAATGCTACATGAATAAGAATGCAGTTTTCATGTCCAACATCATGCTGGAACTGTCTGATTGCTTCGATATATGGCTGTGATTCAATATCACCAACTGTTCCACCTACTTCAATGATTGCGATTTCAGTTTCTTCATTTAAACTTCTGTGAAAACGGCTTTTGATTTCATTTGTGATATGAGGAATAACCTGAACAGTTCCCCCACCAAAGTCGCCACGACGTTCTTTAGTAAGAACAGACCAGTAAACTTTACCGGTTGTTACATTTGAATTTTTTGTAAGACTTTCGTCGATAAATCTTTCATAATGACCTAAATCAAGGTCTGTTTCAGCACCGTCATCAGTTACGAAAACTTCGCCGTGCTGGATTGGATTCATTGTACCGGGGTCAATATTAATATATGGATCAAATTTTTGCATTGTTACTTTGTATCCACGTGCCTTAAGAAGTCTGCCAAGGGAAGCGGCTGTGATTCCTTTGCCAAGGCCGGATACAACACCACCGGTTACAAATACGTATTTTACTGACATAATTTTCCTCCTATAATTCAATCAGAAAAAATTGATTTCACCAAATATATTTAAGTTCGAAAAATAATTAAAACAATATTTCTGAAAGTGTTTTGTTGTACCTATTTATTATATTAAAATGTTCATTTTCTAAAAAAACAAACACGATTAAAATATACTACATATAAACAAGCAATACTATAAAAATTTAAAAAAAATGAATTTTTGAAAAAAAAACTTTTGATTATATAGTAAAAGACAAAAAATAAGTAATTAATATATATATTATAGCTTATAATAATAAGAAAAAGATGCCTGAGGATTAAATAAATTAGTAAAGCAATAATTATTTTTAATAAATTTAATATTTGTTAAATCTTTTTTCATAAAATAACATTAGTATGGTATGTGAGATAAAAAATATGCTATATAACTGGCATTAATTCATGCAAAATGATAAAATAACTACAATTACACAGTTGACAGGAGAATTTTAGATGGACAATAATTTTTATCAAAATAACAATCGAAATAATAATGGCAACAATAATGGTAATAACGGAGATAATAATGGTAATGGCAACAGACCTAATAAAAACACGATTATACCTATAGTAATAGCTATAGCTGCCGCATTTTTATTTATGTCACTTTCATCTTATATGACAAGTGCGTTAACAACAAAGGAAATAACTTACAATCAGTTTATAGCTTTGTTGGAGCAGGACAAAGTTGATACGGTAGTATTTGACAAAGGAAAAATTGTATTAACTTTAAAAGGCTCAGAAAACTCATTTATTCAGTATAAATATTGGACAACAGATTTAGAAGACAGAGATATTTCTTTGATTCAGGAATTAAAGACAAAATATACTGATGTTAACTTTAAGGCTCAATTTGATAGTGGGTCACAGGAAATAATTTTCTATGTAATACAACTTGTTATTATGTTTGCCGTATTCTATTTTATATTTGGCATGATGATGAAAAGAAGTGCCGGTGGCAAAAATGGAATATTTGGAGTTGGAAAGAGCAATGCCAAAGTTTACATTCAGAAAGAAACAGGTGTTACATTTAAAGATGTAGCCGGACAGGATGAGGCTAAGGAATCAGTAGTTGAATTGGTAGATTTCCTTCACAATCCCGGAAAATATGCAGAAATTGGGGCGAAACTTCCAAAAGGAGCTTTACTTGTAGGACCTCCGGGAACCGGTAAAACTTTACTTGCAAAGGCAGTAGCAGGTGAAGCTAAAGTACCGTTCTTCTCATTATCAGGTTCAGATTTTGTTGAATTATATGTTGGTGTAGGTGCATCAAGAGTTAGAGATTTATTTAAACAGGCAGAGGAAAATGCACCATGTATTATATTTATCGATGAAATTGATTCTATTGGTAAGAGCAGAGATTCAAAATATGGTGGCGGTAATGATGAAAGAGAACAGACATTAAATGCATTGCTTGCTGAGATGGATGGATTTGATTCTTCTAAAGGTATTTTAATCTTAGCTGCGACTAACAGACCGGAAGTATTGGATCCGGCATTGTTAAGACCGGGACGTTTTGACAGACGAGTAATCGTAGATACACCTGATTTACAGGGAAGATTGGAAACATTAAAAGTACATTCTAAAGATGTTAAGATGGATGAAACAGTAAATCTTGAAGAAATTGCATTGGCAACAAGTGGAGCTGTTGGTTCAGACCTCGCAAATATGATTAATGAAGCAGCAATTAATGCAGTTAAAGCCGGTAGAAAAGCGATTTCACAGGCTGATTTATTTGAAGCTGTAGAAGTTGTAATTGCAGGTAAAGAAAAGAAGAACAAGATACTTGGAGCAGAAGAAAAGAAGATTGTTGCTTATCATGAAGTTGGTCATGCACTTGTAACAGCAATTGAAAAGGATGCAGAACCTGTACAGAAGATTACAATTGTACCAAGAACGATGGGCTCTTTAGGATATGTAATGACAGTACCTGAAGAAGAAAAATATTTGATGTCGCAAAGCGAACTTGAAGCAAGATTGGTTATGCTTCTTGCCGGAAGGGCAGCAGAAGAAATTGTATTTGATTCAGTTACAACAGGTGCTTCAAATGATATGGAAAAGGCAACAAAGATTGCAAAATCAATGATTGCAATGTATGGTATGTCAGAGAAGTTTGGACTTATGAGTCTTGAACAGGTAGAAAATCAGTATTTAGGAAGAAGTACAAGTTTAAATTGTAGTGAAAAGACAGCTTCACAAATTGAAGAAGAAATAAAGATTCTTTTGAAAGAAAAATACGAAGAAGCAAAGAAAATTCTTACAGAAAACAGAGACAAGCTCGATAAGATTGCTGAATATTTATATGAAAAAGAAACAATCACAGGAAAACAGTTTATGGAAATATATCATCAGTGCCAGGCACAGGAAGCAGGACAGCAGGATGCCGGTGAAACAGTAGAACAGCAGAATGATGACAATGCAGATAGTCAGGTGACAGATGATAATCAATAATTAGGAATATGGTCAGACGACGGATGATAATCAATAATGAGGTAATATGAATTGATGTAGATGTAATTAAATCAATTCATATACTATACAAATAAAAGTGAATTAAATTAATTAATTCATAAAATATATAATTAAAATAAAGACTATACTTTTACGATTATAAGTGTTTAAGTATAGTCTTTATTTCATTAAATTAGAAAATTGTGAATCAAAGACTTATAAAAAATTTGGCGCTTTTTAATTAGTGTTTTATAAAAATGATAAACTGAATTGATAAAAATACAGAAGAATACAAATAATCATAAAAATATTCGTAAAAGTCTGTATAAAAAGAAGAAATAGCTCACTAAAAAATCAAAGTTACGGATATTTAAAAAAATTGTTTAATTATCCGTAATCATAAAAAAAAATTTGATTTTTTAATAACAAAGTTACGAATTATATAACAAATAGAAGGAAAATCCGTAATTTGGTTGACATAACACAAAATACGGGAAAAACATATAGGAGAAAGCATTAAAAATCATAAAAAAACAAAAAATCTCCCCAAAAAATCACACCCCACAAAATCACGCCCAAAAAATCACGCCCATAAAATCTGGTTAAAGCCCCAATCGATTATTTTGCCCCATAAATAGTTTTATGATAAAATGACTTTGAAGCCTACGGATTGTTCAGTGCTACGCACTCCCACAATCCTACCCAATATTCGCATATCGTGGGAATTATCCCACTTTTTTGCTCATATTGGGGCGGGTCTCAAGGTCTTTTACCCACTTATGAGTAAGCTCATGTGGGCTTAAACCATTTGATCCTGGCATTAAATTATTAATAAGCACAAGAGGTAAACATGGAGAGAAATTGGGATTTGTCAGAGATGACAGATGGAAAATTATATACAGAAAATGATTTGGCAAGGATAGGATGCAACGACTGCGAGGGATGCAGCAAGTGTTGTCACAATATGGGAGAGTCGATAGTGCTTGACCCATACGACATATATCAATTTGCAAAAGCAGGAATTACAATGGAAGAACTTATGAGTAAAGCTGTGGAGTTAAATGTAGCAGATGGTGTTATTTTGCCGAATTTAAAAATGCAGGAAGATGGTGGAAAATGTTTCTTCCTAGATGAAAATGGAAGATGCAGTGTGCACTCAAACAGACCGGGGATATGTAGATTATTTCCGCTTGGCAGAATATACGAGGATGAAGATTTTAAATATTTTAATCAGATTTATGAATGTCCAAAGAAAAACAAAACGAAAGTCAGAATAGACAGATGGCTTGGAATAGATAATATAAATAAATATCATGAATACATTGTTACATGGCATTATTTCTTAAAAGACATACAACATATATTGAAAGGAATGCAGGATGAAAGTCAGATTAAAACAATAACAATGTATTTGGTAAAATTATTTTATTTAATGCCATATGATGTGAATAATGAATTTTATTTGCAGTTTACACAGAGAATAAATAAGGTGAAAGAAGTAATAGGATAGAATGTTTAATTTTCAGGAAGAATTAAAAAAATTGCCGGAAACTCCGGGCGTATATCTTATGTATGACTCTCATGATGATGTAATTTATGTTGGAAAAGCAGTAAAGTTAAAGCGAAGAGTGAGTTCATATTTCAGAAAAGATGTAAAAAAAAGAGGACCGAAGATTGAATCAATGGTTCAGAAAATAAGCAGGTTTGAATATATTCTTACAGATTCAGAATTAGAGGCGCTCATATTAGAATGCAATCTTATAAAAGAATACAGACCAAAATACAATACAATGCTTATGGATGATAAAAGTTATCCGTATGTGCAGGTAACGATAAATGAAGATTATCCAAGAATTTTATTTGCAAGAAGAATGAAGAAAGACAAGAGCAAGTATTTTGGACCATTTACAAGTTCAGGAGCGGTAAAGGATACGATAGACCTGCTTCAGAAAATGTATCACATAAGAAATTGCAATAAGTCAATAGTTACGGATGATACACTGACAGCTGATGGTGAACATAAGCAGGTGCCAAAAATAAATGGAAGACCGTGCCTTTATTATCATATAGGACAGTGTGATGGGGCTTGTCAGGGCTACATTTCAAAAGCAGATTATAGAGAAAATATAAATAAGGCTATAAAGTTTCTTGAGGGAAATTATAAAGATACAATAAAAGAATTAGAAGAAAAAATGATGAAGGCATCAGAGGCTTTAGATTTTGAAAAAGCCATGGAATGCAGAGATTTGATAAATAGCATAAATCATGTTGCCGGAAATCAGAAAATTACAACGCATCAGTTTGAAGACAGGGATATTATAGGATATGCAGAGGAAGGAAATGATGCAGTAGTTCAGGTTTTCTTTGTCAGAAATGGCAAATTAATAGGAAGAGAACATTTTTACATGAATACTGTTCCGGGTGATACAGGGATGGATATTGTAACTAATTTTATCAAACAGTATTATGTGGGAACTCCGTTTATTCCAAGAGAGTTATTTGTGCCAACAGAAATTGAAGATGAAGAACTGATAAGCAAATGGCTTAGCAGAAATCAAAACTTTACGGTAAAAATTGTAAAACCGAAAAAAGGTCAGAAAGAAAAACTTGTGGAGCTTGCAAATAAAAATGCGAGAAATCTCCTAGAACAGAATAAGGAAAAATACAGAAGAGAAAAGCAAAAAACAATCGGAGCTGTAAAAGAAATTGAAGAATTGCTAAATTTAACAAATATTCACAGAATGGAAGCTTACGATATTTCTAATACTAACGGATATGAATCAGTAGGCTCGATGATAGTTTATGAAGATGGGAAGCCAAAAAGAAACAGTTATAGACGATTTAAAATTAAATGGATAAAGGGCGCTGATGATTACGGAAGTCTTGCGGAAGTTCTTACTAGAAGATTTTCCCATGGATTAGAGGAAAGAGAAAAAATGGATGAAGACGGAAGAGATTATGAACTTGGAAGTTTCAGCAAATTTCCTGATATTATTATGATGGATGGTGGAAAAGGACAGGTTAATGTTGCCCTTGAAGTGCTTGATAAACTTCATTTGAACATACCGGTATGTGGAATGGTTAAGGATGATAATCATAGGACAAGAGGGCTATATTATAACAATATAGAAATTCCGATAGACAGAAATTCGGAGGCATTCAAATTAATTACAAGAATTCAGGATGAGGCACATAGATTTGCAATTGAATTTCACAGAAGTCTTAGAAGTAAAAAACAGGTTAAATCTATTCTTGATGACATCCCGGGAGTTGGTCCGGCAAGAAGAAAGGCACTGATGCAACATTTTAAATCGATTGACAATATAAAAGAGGCATCATTAGAAAATTTAGAGCAGGCACCTTCTATGACAAAAAATATTGCAAAAAGTGTTTATGATTTTTTTCATTAAATTAGTGTACAAAGAGTGTTTATGATGTTAAAATCTAGGAAGAATATATTACGGAAATAGTAAAAAAGGGCTTAAGAATAGGTTTATGCAACATATTCTTATGTGAAATAAAAAATAGGAGGAACATAGATATGGCAAAAGTAAAGTTTTCAAAAATAATAGAAAATTATAATCTTAAAAATTATATACCGGAAATTGATACTAATAAGATAATGATAACAATTCCGGAAGTAAACAGACCGGCTTTGCAGTTAGCAGGATTCTTTAATCATTTTGATAAAGAACGTGTACAGATTATAGGAAATGTTGAGTGGGCATATATTTCAGAAATGACTCATGAGAAACGTATTGAAATGTATAACATGTTAATGACAAGCGGAATACCTTGTTTAGTAATATGTCAGGGAATTGAGCCGGATGAAGATTTGATTGAGGTAGGACGAAAGAATGGAGTACCTGTTTTATCAACAGATATGACAACATCAAGCTTTTATGCTGATTTGACAAGATGGCTTAATGTAGAACTTGCACCTTGTATTTCAATTCACGGAGTTTTAGTTGATGTTTATGGTGAAGGTGTTTTGATTATGGGTGAAAGCGGAATTGGTAAAAGTGAAGCTGCCCTTGAACTTATTAAAAGAGGACATCGTCTTGTAACAGATGATGTTGTAGAAATAAGAAAGGTAAGTGAAGAAACATTAATTGGAACTTCACCTGATATAACAAAGCATTTTATTGAACTTCGAGGAATAGGTATTATTGATGTTAAGACTTTGTTCGGTGTTGAAAATGTTAAAGATACACAGAACATTGACATGGTAATAAAATTAGAAGAATGGAACAGAGAAAAAGAATATGACCGTTTAGGGTTAGAGGATCAGTACATTGAATTCCTTGGAAATCAGGTTGTATGTTACTCAATACCTATAAGACCGGGTAGAAACCTTGCGGTTATTGTAGAAGCAGCGGCAGTTAACCACAGACAGAAGAAGATGGGTTATAATGCAGCAAGAGAACTTTATAACAGAGTTCAGAATAACATTATGAAAAAAAGTGAAGAAGATGATGATTAGGAGGAAAATAAAAAAATGAAGAATTATTGTTTTGGCATTGATGTGGGAGGAACAACAGTAAAGTTAGGACTTTTCAGCACAGCAGGAGAACTTTTAGACAAATGGGAAATTACTACAAGAACAGAGAACTTTGGTGAAAATATCCTCTCAGATATTTGCGAGGCAATGGAGGCTAAGTTAGCAGAAAAAGAAATAAGCCTTGATGATATCGAAGGCGTAGGAATCGGACTTCCGGGACCTATTACAAATGACGGAACAGTTCTTCAGTGTGTAAACCTCGGATGGGGAACATTTAATGTAGAAGAAAAGTTATCTGAAATGTTCAGAGGAATAAAGGTTAAGGCAGGAAATGACGCTAATGTTGCAGCTTTAGGAGAAGCATGGCAGGGTGGCGGAAAAGATTATGATGATATCGTAATGATTACACTTGGAACAGGTGTAGGCGGTGGAGTTATAATTAATGGAAAGATTCTCACAGGCTACAATGGTGGAGCAGGTGAAATTGGTCATATGCATGTAGATGATAATGAAACAGACAGCTGTAATTGTGGAAGAAAAGGATGCCTTGAACAGTTTACATCAGCAACAGGTGTTGTAAGACTTGCAAAACGCTTAATGAATAATACAGATAAAGAAACAAAGATGAGAGAATTTGGAGAAAACATCACAGCTAAAGATGTATTTGACCTTGCAAAAGAAGGAGATGCAGGAGCAAATGAAGTTATTGAAACAATGGGTACATATCTTGGAACAGCAATGTCACATATCGCAGTAGTTGTAAATCCTCAGGCATTTATCATAGGTGGAGGTGTTAGTAAGGCAGGACAGTTCCTTATTGATGCTATTAAAGATAAATATCGTGAAACATGTTTTGCAGCATGTGGTGACGCAGCAGTACATCTTGCAACATTAGGAAATGACGCAGGAATGTATGGTGCAGCAGCAATGATATGTAAATAAATATCAGTTTTTATAAAGTAGATTTGTAGCAAATGTTAATCATAAATGTATTTTTTTGTGAATTTAACATATTTGCCTTTAAATCTAATATAGAAACATAATCAAAATAGTTGAATGGAGATTTTTTCAATGAATAAAAGTCTGGAAAACAGATTAAAATTAATTGCCGGTGATAGTAATGTGCGATGTGATGAACCGATGAGTTCACACTGCACATTTAGAGCCGGAGGAACTGCAAAATACTATGTAATCCCTGATGAATATAAAAAAGTCAGGGATGTTCTGCGTTTATGTGTAGAAGAAAATATTCCATATTATGTAATTGGAAATGGAAGTAATTTATTAGTACAGGATGATGGATTTGATGGTGTGATAATTGAAATTGATTCTGCATTAGCGAAAATAGAAATAAATGGAAATGAGATAGTTGCAAAGGCAGGAGCCAAATTATCTAAAATTGCAGTAAAGGCATTAAACGAAAGCCTGACAGGATTTGAATTTGCCCATGGAATTCCGGGAAACTTAGGTGGAGCGGTAACGATGAATGCCGGTGCCTATGGTGGGGAAATGAAGGATGTTCTTAAGTGGGTTAAGGTACTTGATAATAATGGAGAAATGAAAACTCTTAAAGCAGAAGAACTAGAGTTAGGGTATAGAACAAGTATTATTGTAAAAGAAAAAATGATAGTACTTGAAGCATGCATTGAGTTGCACGAAGGCAACAGAGATGAAATAGAAATGCATATGAAAGAATTAATGGCTAAAAGAAAAGAAAAACAGCCTTTAGAATACCCAAGTGCCGGTAGTACATTTAAAAGACCGGAAGGATATTTTGCAGGCAAATTAATTCAGGAGGCAGGATTAAAGGGCTACCGTGTAGGTGGTGCAATGGTATCTGAAAAACACAGTGGATTTGTAATTAATTATGATAATGCAACAGCAACAGATATCATTAATTTGATGAAAGATGTGAGAAAAAAAGTATACGAAGAGTTTCAGGTGACTCTGGAACCGGAGGTTAAAATATTACCGGCTGTTAAATGGTAATAAAATGAAAGGACAATTATGAGATTTGTTATAGTTACAGGAATGTCAGGCTCAGGTAAGATATCATCACTTAAAATCTTAGAAGACAGCGGCTATTATTGTGCAGATAATCTTCCTATAGAACTCATAGGAACGTTTGCTGATTTAGTTTATAGTCAGACGAGTGAAGTTAACAGAGTAGCCATAGGTGTGGACATTCGTAGTGGACAAAATTTGGGCAAAATAAATAAAGTTCTTGAGCAAATGAAAAATAAAGGTCAGGAATATGAAATTTTATTTTTAGACTGTAGTAAAGAAATGCTCATCAAGCGCTTTAAAGAAACAAGAAGAGCGCATCCTATGGGTGAGAATAAAAGTGTTGCCCACGGCATAAAAGTTGAGCAGGAAAGGCTTGCTTTCTTGCGTGAGCAGGCGGATTACATCATAGATACAAGTAATCTGCTTGTAAGAGATTTGCGCGTAGAATTGGAAAAAATATTTGTTCAGAGTAAAGGGTACAAGAATCTGTTCATATCGGTATTGTCATTTGGTTTTAAACATGGAATACCGACAGATTGTGACTTAGTATTTGATGTAAGATTTTTGCCAAATCCATATTATGAACCGGAGCTTAAGCATAAAACAGGGCTCGACAGAGAGGTACAGGAATTTGTTTTAAATGCAGATGTAACTCAGGTATTTCTGGAAAAATTAATTGATATGGTAAGATTCCTTATTCCAAATTATATCGCAGAAGGAAAAAATCAGCTTGTAATCGGAATTGGATGTACAGGAGGACACCATCGTTCAGTAACAGTTGCAGGAGAGCTATATGCCGCACTTGATGTTGAAGACGCCCAATATGGAATAAAGATATCACACAGAGATATTAACAGATAAGTGTTTTTAGTAGGAGTAAAAATGTCATTTTCAGGTGAAGTAAAAGAAGAATTATCGAGGCAAATGAGTAATGCACAGCATTGTAGAATTGCTGAAATTGCCGCAATTACAAGTATGTGCGGAAATGTAATTATTTCCTGGGATAACAAATATTCTATCAAGATGAGAACTGAAACATTGGCTGTTGCAAGGAAGTATGCAAATTTAATAAAAAAATCATTTAGAATAAAACCTGAAATTTCCATAAGGACAAGTGCATATTCTAATAAGGCAAGAACATATACTGTTAATATAAAGAATCATGAAGAAAGCCTTAAAATACTTCAGGCAACAAAATTAGTCAATAATGATGGTGATATTGAGGAAATATTGTCAGTACAAAATAATATAGTAATAATGAAGAATTGCTGTAAAAGAGCGTTCCTTAGGGGAGCATTTATGGCAACAGGATCAATTAATGACCCTAACAAATCGTATCATTTTGAGATAGCATGCAATAATGAACTTAAGGCTAAACAGATACTGGATATACTGAATATTTTTAATATTGAGGGAAAAACGGTTGCAAGAAAGGGTAATTGTGTGGTATATATCAAAGAAGGCGAAGGCATAGTGGATGTTTTAAATGTTATGGAAGCACACGTTGCTCTTATGAAAATGGAGAATGTAAGGATTCTTAAAGGTATGAGCAACTATTATAACAGACAAGTTAACTGTGAAGCAGCCAATATTAAAAAAACAGTTAATACGGCATGCAGACAGATTGATGATATCCAATACATAATAGATAAAGCAGGCATAGATTATTTGCCGGGTAAACTTCAAGATATTGCCATGGTGAGACTGGAGAATCCGGACTCTTCATTGCAGGAACTTGGTGGATTGCTTGAGCCACCACTTGGAAAATCAGGAGTAAACCACAGATTACGCAAAATAAGCGAAATCGCAGACGATTTAAGAGGTAATACCCAGGGAGGATTAGATCAATGACAACAAAGGACATAACAATAGGAATTCAGACAGGATTGGAAGCAAGACCGGTAGCGGTATGTGTACAGGTGGCAAGTCAGTTTCAGAGTAAGATTTATGTAGAACATGGAAATGTTAAGGTAAATGCAAAGAGCATCATGGGAATGATGACATTAGGACTTACAGCAGGTGAAACAGTTACTGTAACAGCTGAAGGTGAGGATGAAGTTCAGGCTATTGACAAAATTGAAGAATATCTTAGTAATAATGCAGAGTAAGATATATTAATATTAGGCAGGGAAATATAAATATATAAGAAAATTATTGGTAATAGGATAAATAAAAAGATGCTGTTGTGTTAAACGCGACAGCATCTTTTTATTTGAAATTTATAGCTCTTTGTCAAGCGTAGTGCTGTGCAAAAGTCACCTCGAAAATCGTTCCCCCAGTCTTGCCTGATTTGATACAAATACTGCCATCATGTACTCTAACGATTTCATGGACAAAAGCAAGACCTAGTCCTACGCCACCCAGCTCCCGGCTTCTGGATTTATCCACACGGAAGAATGGCT
>ERZ827101.282-NODE-282-length-82667-cov-10.612611_pt1 | contig 82667 bp, 69 predicted proteins | sample MGYA00519869_ERZ827101 | MGnify/ENA primary metagenome ERZ827101 (study PRJEB31778, sample SAMEA3449256) | human gut metagenome | biome: human gut; feature: human-associated habitat; material: faeces | place: United Kingdom | collected 2010/2012 ...
GGTGTCGTCCACGTCGGTCTCCTCTTACCTCGCGGACCGGGATGTGCAAAATTTGCACCTTGCTTTCGTATGGTCTCTGCGGCGCCATCCGCTGGCCGCTCACGCGGGCCCGCGCTGCCCTGACGCAGCAGGGAAACACTTTGCGTCTGCCGTGTTATGCGCAACATTTCTTGTCATCGTTTCGTAGGGGCCGATGCCTACATCGTCCCGCCCTACCGCGCTCCTTGCCCCCGTAGGGCGGGGTGACCACACCTCGCCGCCCGGAATTGTACCGCAACTCATGAAAAACCCCTGTCATTGCGAGGACGCTCCGCGGCCGTGGCGATCCGTTTCCCCAGCGCTGCGGTTTTTATGTCTCCGACGGCTCCCTTTCTTTCTGCGGCAAAAGAAAGGGAGGAAAGAACGCCGCCAAAACCAAGGTTTTGGAATCCTTTTCGCGGCTGAGGTGTCGACCACGTCGGTCTCCTCTTACCTCGCGGACCGGGATGTGCAAAATTTGCAGCTTGCCTTCGCATGGTCTCTGCGGCGGCATCCGCTGGCCGCTCACGCGGGCCCGCGCTGCCCTGACGCAGCAGGAATACGCTTTGCGTCTGCCGTGTTATGCGCAATATTTCTTGTCATCGTTTCGCAGGGGACGATGCCTACATCGTCCCGCCCGGGAAACGCGGCGTGTGGCGGGGCACGTGGGCCCCGTCCTACATAGTGTTGCGCTGCCGGAGCCGGGCGGACAGGGGCGTCCGCTCCTACAAGGGGAACGGATTCCCACACCGGTGTGCGCACTGGTTCGGAATGACAGGGTAAATTTTTGGGGTGTCATTGCGAGACCGGTGACCGATGTCACCGGTCTCGGCGATCCGTTTTCCCCGGCGCTGCAAAAAGAGGTGACCTTGCGGCCACCTCTTAATTTTTGTTTGCGTGGAGGAGCTTACTCCTCCTCCAGCTGGCCCACCAGAGCAATATGCAATTCGTCCAGCTGCTTTTGCACTCCCCACAAAATGGCGGAGCATTTTGCGGGGCCCCCTCGCATAGATTTCAATCCTCGGCGGAAGTGAATTCCGCCTGCGGCAAGGTTTTGCTGTGCAAAACGCTTGGTGTGGAGCAAAAGCAGCGGGAAGAAATCCGCATGGGAGGAGCTTACTCCTCCTCCAGCTGGCCCACCAGAGCAATATGCAATTCGTCCAATTGCTTTTGCTCCACGGTGGACGGTGCGCCCATCATAATATCCTGGGCGTTCTTGTTCATGGGGAAGGGGATGATTTCCCGGATGGAGCTTTCCCCTGCCAGGAGCATCACCATGCGGTCCACGCCCGGGGCAATGCCCGCGTGGGGCGGCGCACCATAGCAGAAGGCGTTATACATGGCGGGGAACTTTTTCTTCACATCCTCCTCGCCCAGACGTACCATCTCAAAGGCCTTGATCATGATCTCCGGATCATGGTTACGCACAGCGCCGGAGGAAAGCTCCACGCCGTTGCACACCAGGTCGTACTGGTTGGCCATGATGTCCAGGGGATCCAGCTCGCCCCGCTCGGCCTTGAGCAGAGTTTCCATGCCACCGCTGGGCATGGAGAAGGGGTTGTGGCAGAACTCCAGCTGGCCGCTCTCCTCGCCGATCTCGTACATGGGGAAGTCCACGATCCAGCAGAACTCGTACCGCTCCTTGTCCATGTGGCCCTCACAGGCGGCACCGAAGGTCTTGATCATCACGCCCACGGACTTGGTGGCGGCTTCTCCGGCGGCTACCACCACCAAGGTGCCCGGCTTCAGGTTCAGGGTCTTAGAAAGCTCCTCCCGCACGGGTGTCACGAACTTGCCGATGCCTCCGGCCAGCTCGCCGCTCTCATCCACCTTGAACCAGTAGCCCTTGCTGCCGGACTGCACCTGACAATCGGTGAGCAGCTTCTCGATCTGCTTGCGGGTGAGGGTGCAATCGGTGATGTCCACCATCTTCACGGTCTGGCCGCGCAGGGCCTCAAACTCGCTGTTTTCAAAGAGCTCCGTAACATTTTTGCTTGTGAGATCAATGCGCAGGTCGGGCTTGTCGGAGCCGTAGGTTTCCATAGCCTCCAAATAGGGGATGCGCCGGAAGGGGGCGGAGGAGGCCACGCTGTAGGTGCCGAACTTGGCAAAAATCGGGGGCAGTACATCCTCCAGCACGGCGAACACATCGTCCTGGGTGGCGAAGGCCATCTCCATATCCAGCTGATAGAACTCGCCGGGGGAGCGGTCGCCCCGGGCGTCCTCGTCCCGGAAGCAGGGGGCGATCTGGAAATAGCGGTCAAAGCCGGAGGTCATCAGCAGCTGCTTGAACTGCTGGGGGGCCTGGGGCAGGGCGTAGAACTTGCCCGGGTGCTTCCGGGCGGGCACCAGGTAATCCCGGGCGCCCTCCGGGGAGGAGGCGGTGAGGATGGGAGTGGTGATCTCCAGGAAGCCGTGCTCGGTCATGGCGGCCCGGAGGGCCGACACCACCTGGCAGCGCAGGATGATGTTCTGTTTCACGGCGGGATTGCGCAGATCCAGATAGCGGTACTTCAGGCGGGCGGTCTCGTCAGCCTCCCGGCTTCGGTTGATCTCAAAGGGCAGGCTGTTGTAGCGGCAGCGGCCCAGAACCTCAATCTTATTAGGTACCACCTCGATCTCGCCGGTGGCAAGCTTGAGGTTTTTGCTGGCCCGCTCCCGGACCACGCCCTCCACGCTGATGGTGGATTCCTTGTTCAGCCCCTTGATAATGGCCAGCATATCCTCGGTCTCGGCCACCACCTGGGTGGTGCCGTAGAAGTCCCGCAGGACCACGAAGGCCAGGTTGCTGCCCACCTCCCGGACGTTCTCCATCCAGCCCACGATCTTCACGCTCTTGCCCACATCGGCCAGGCGCAGCTGATTGCAGGTGTGTGTACGCATTTGCATCATGGTTTTCTTCCTCCTGTTTTGATAATGAATTGTATAATTTAAGTTGGATATTACGCTTTGTTTTTAATATACGTCATATGAAGGCTGGTGCCGGCGGGGCGATGTGGGCATCGCCCCCTACGGAGCTCTATCGGTAAAGGGTGCGTAGGGGCCGGCCTCCTGGACGGCCCGGACCGGGCTTCCACCGCACTTCCCGGCAGGGCACATGGGCCCTGCCCTGCAAACGGTTTTATAATCTCACTGTAGGGCGGGATCCGTGTGTCCCGCCGCACAGCGCGTTCCTTGCAATGTGTCATTGCGAGGGCGCTCTGCGCCCGTGGCAATCCGTACCCCAACGCTTTACTCCAAAATCACCGCACCCTTGTTCTTCTCCGCCAGGCCGGATTGGATCAGGGCCAGAGTCTCGGCAAAGGGCAGCTTGGTCTGCTCACCGGTTTTCATGTCCTTGCAGGCCACCACCCCGGCGGCGATCTCATCGCCACCCAGGAAGATCACATAGGGAACGCCCAGCTTGTCCGCATAGCTCATTTTGGCCTTGAATTTCTTCTGCTCGGTATACAGCTGGGTCCGCACTCCCGCAGAGCGCAGCTTGGTGGACAGGCTGATGGCCGGAGCCAGGTCCTCTGTCATGGGCAGCACCAGCACATCCGCTGGGGCGGTGGGGAGGTCGGGGTTCAGCATCCCCTGCTCACCCAGGACATAGAATAGCCTTGTCAGGCCGATGGAAATGCCCACCCCGGGGAGCTGCCGGTCGGTGTAGTACTCGGCCAGGTTGTCGTACCGGCCGCCGGAGCAGACGGAGCCGATCTCCGGGTGATCCAGGAGGGTGGTCTCATACACGGTGCCGGTGTAGTAGTCCAGGCCCCGGGCGATGGTCAGATCCACAGCAAAATTTTCCTCCGGCACACCGAAGTCCGCCAAGTACGCTGTCACGGTTTTCAGCTCGGACAGCCCCTGGTCAAACAGCTCGTGTCGCCCGGCGTAGCCCTCCAGGGCCGCCAGGACATCGGCGTTGGAGCCGGTGATGGCGATGAACTTGAGGATCTCCGCAGCCTGGTCCTCGGTAAGCCCGCAGTCCTCCAGCAGCAGCGCCCGGACCTTGTCCGGCCCGATTTTATCCAGCTTATCCACCGTGCGCATAATGGCCCCGGATTGCTCCGTCAGCCCCAGCATAGCATAGAAGCCGTTGAGGATCTTACGGTTGTTCACCCTGATTTGGAATCGCTTCAGCCCCAGGCGAGTAAAAGTCTGGTAAATAATGGAAGGGATCTCCGCCTCGTTGGTGATGTCCAGCTTGCCATCGCCGATGACGTCAATATCCGCCTGGTAAAACTCCCGGAACCGGCCCCGCTGGGCCCGCTCGCCCCGGTAGACCTTGCCGATCTGATAGCGCCGGAAGGGGAAGGACAGCTCGCCTCCGTGGAGGGCCACATATTTGGCCAGGGGCACGGTCAGGTCAAAACGCAGAGACAGGTCGGCATCGCCCTTTTGGAAGCGGTAAATCTGCTTTTCGGTTTCGCCGCCGCCCTTGGCCAGCAGCACCTCGCTGGCCTCGATGATCGGTGTGTCCAGGGGGGTGAAGCCATAGAGGGAATAGGTCTCCCGCAGGATCTGCATCATCCGCTCCATCTGCTGCTGGGGCTGCGGCAGCAGCTCCATAAAGCCCGAGAGGGTCCGGGGCGTCATTTTTGCCATGTTTGTGTTCTCCTTTTATTATGAATTTCGGTTGATGGAAAGTAAAAAAACGCTCCCATCCCGTGCATTGGGACGAGAGCGTGATGCTTCGTGGTGCCACCCAATTTCGGCCCCTAAGGGGGGCCCTTTGGCGCTCCTGTTACGGGGAGCGGACCGTGGATGTTTCCATCCCCGCTGGTAGGGCTGTCTTCGCTCTGTGTGCCGGGGCGCGCTTGCAGCCGATGGCGCGCCTCTCTGCTCCGGCGGGGACAGAACTACTCCTGCTCCGTTATCGCGGTATTTCAGCTTATTTTAGCCCATTAGCCGGGAAATGTCAAGCGGTGAAGGGGTTGCTTTTGGGATTGACCACCTCGCGCCAATCCAGGTCGCCCCGGGCCAGGCCCAGCACCAGCATCTCGGCGGTGGCGATATTGCTGGCATAGGGGATGTTGTTCTTGTCGCACAGGCGGGAGATATAGATGATGTCCGGGGAGGGCTCCTTGGTGTTGGGATCGTCGAAGCAGAGGACCATGTCCAGCTCGTTATAGGCGATGCGGGCGCCGATCTGCTGGCCACCGCCGTGGTTAAAGCTCATAAAACGGTGGATGGTCAGGCCTGTGGCCTCGGCCACCATCTGGCCGGTGGTGGCGGTGGCGCAAAGGGTATGCTTGGCCAGGATGCCGCAGTAGGCGGTGCAGAACTGGACCATGAGTTCCTTGCGGTTGTTGTGAGCGATCAGTGCGATATTCATGATTGCGCTCTCCTTTCTGTGCAATAGATAGTCAGTATTAAAATAGCCTCGCAGAGTTCGCGTCCGCGGACTATAAGGTTTTTGGCAGATAGCTCCGATGGATCATACACCGGGAGCTTTTTATAGCTTCATCAGCGGGGCCTTTCCGCCCGCAATGCGTTTGGCAATATTATAGTAGGCCCGGGCGGCATAGAAATTGTCATCCCGCAGGGGCACGCCTTGGTTCAGACACCTGGGGATGTCCGGGTCCTCCGGCACCACGCCCAGCAGGGGCAGGCCCGCAGCGTCCATGGCGTCGTCGATGGTGGTGTGCAGCTGGCGCATGAGCTTTTTGGCCACCCGGTTCACCACCAGGTGGACCTTATCCGTGGGGAAGCGGTCCAGCTCCATCACCGTCCGCTGGGCGTCTCGCAGGGCGGTGACATCCGTGGTGGTCACGACCACCACATGGTCCGCCTCCTGGGTGGCCATGCGGAAGCCCTGCCCCAAACCCGCCGGCGCGTCTACCAGGCAAAAGTCATAGCTCTCCTTGATCTGGCCCATGAGGGTCCTGACCTGGGCCGGGTCTACCCGGAAGCCGTCAAAAACCAAGGGCGCCGCCAGCAGGAACAGGGAGGGGTACTTGGGATGGCGCACCACCGCCTCCTCCAGGGTGCAGCGGCCGCCCATCACGTCGGAAAAATCCATCAGGGCGCTGTCGCTGAGGCCCAAGGCCAGGTCCAGGTTCCGCAGGGTGATGTCGCAATCCAGGCACAGCACCTTTTTTCCCAGGGAGGCCAGGGCGAAGCCGATGTTGGAGGTGAATGTAGTTTTTCCGGTGCCGCCTTTGCCGGACACCACGGCAATGATCTCGCCCATTGTGCCTCCTTATTTGAGAGGGGATTTTTTGATCCTGGCAAAGGCCCGGGGGAACTGCCGGGGCGTGGGCTTTACCTTGCGGATGAGCACTACCCGGTGCCGCACCTCCGTGCAGGGGACGGTGTAGTCCAGGAGCTTTTCAATTTTTCCGCCCAGCTGCCCGATGGCGCTGCGGGCGCTGTCGATCTCCGCATCCGAATCCACGGATTTCATGGCCAGGAACGCTCCGCCGGGCTTCACCAGCGGCAGCGCCAGCTCGCTCAGCACCGGCAGCGCCGCCACTGCCCGGGACACGGCGTAGTCGTACCGCTCCCGATGATCGGCGGCGAATTCCTCCGCCCGGGCGTGGATGCAGGAAACGTTTTCCAGTTTTAGGGCTTCTGCTGTTTCCTGCAGGAAATCGATACGCTTTCCCAGGCTGTCCAGCAGGGTCAGCCGTGCGGTTGGCTCCAGTATGGCCATAGGCATCCCCGGAAAGCCTGCGCCGGTGCCCACGTCCACCACGGCTTGGCCCCAGAAGTCCGCCGCAGTCAGCAGATAGGCGCAATCCAGCAGGTGCAGCGTGGCCACGTCCCGGGGCTCCGTAATGGCCGTCAGGTTCATGACCTTATTTTTCTCCAGCAGCCGCCGGGCGAATTCCGTTAGCGTCGGGATGGCGGCGGCGTCCAGGCCCAGACTCTCCAAGCCTTGCTTCAAAATGGATTCCAAGTTATTTCTGCTCCTTCAGCAGGTCCCGGATCTCGGTGAGCAGCTCCTCGGTGGTGGGGCCTGCAGGCTCCTCGGGCTCCTGGGCCTGCTCCTCCTGCTTCTTCAGGTGCGTCAGCTTGTTCACGCCCTTTACCAGCAGGAACACCACAAAGGCGGTGATAATAAAGGAGATGATAGAATTGATAACGGCGCCGATGCCAAAGCCGCCGGGGGCCCACTCGGCAAAGGTGCTGTCGGGAATCAGCAGGCCCAGCAGGGGAGTCAGCAGATTTTGCACGATGGAGGTGACGATGGCGGTGAAGGCAGAGCCTACCACAACGCCCACGGCCATGTCCAGCACGTTGCCGCGCATGGCGAATTCCTTGAATTCCTGAAAAAAACTTCTTCATAGTCTTTTCTCCTTAACAGGATGTTAATGCTTGGGGATCAGCACCTCTGTGCCGCCCATATAGGGCTGCAGGGCCTTGGGGATGCGCACGCTGCCATCGGCCTGCAGGTTGTTTTCCAGCAGGGCGATGAGCATCCGGGGGGGTGCTACACAGGTATTGTTCAGGGTATGGCACAGCTGCATTTTGCCGCTGTCATCCTTGTAGCGGATCTTGAGCCGTCTTGCCTGGGCGTCACCCAGGTTGGAGCAGGAGCAGACCTCGAAATACTTCTGCTGCCGGGGGGACCAGGCCTCGATGTCGCAGGAGCGGCACTTCAGGTCCGCCAGGTCGCCGGAGCAGCACTCCAGCTGCCGCACAGGGATGTCCAGGGAGCGGAACAGCTCTACGCTGTAGCGCCACAGCTTTTCATACCAAGCCTTGCTCTCCTCCGGCTTGCAGACCACGATCATCTCCTGCTTTTCAAACTGGTGGATGCGGTAAATGCCCCGCTCCTCAATGCCGTGGGCGCCCTTTTCCTTGCGGAAGCAGGGGGAGTAGGAGGTGAGAGTCTGAGGCAGAGCGCGTTCCGGGAGGATCTGGTCGATGTAGCGGCCGATCATGGAGTGCTCGCTGGTGCCGATGAGGTAGAGGTCCTCGCCCTCAATTTTATACATCATGCCGTCCATGTCCGTCTGGCTCATGACCCCCTCCACCACATTGCCGTGGATCATGAAGGGGGGGATGCAGTAGGTGAAGCCCTTGTTTATCATAAAGTCCCGGCCATAGGCCAGCACCGCCTCGTGCATCCGGGCGATGTCCCCCAGCAGGTAGTAAAATCCGCTGCCGGAGACCCGGGCGGCGGCGTCCATGTCGATGCCGTCAAACCGCTCCATAATGTCCGTGTGGTAGGGGATCTCAAACTCCGGCACCGTGGCCTCGCCAAAGCGCTCCACCTCCACGTTGCAGCTGTCGTCCTTGCCGATGGGCACGGCGGGGTCGATCATCTGGGGGATGACCATCATGATTTTGTTCAGCGCCGCCTCGGCGTGCTCCTTCTTGGCCTCCAGCTGGGCCATGCGCTCGGCATCAGCCTTTACGGCGGCGTTATTGGCGTCGATTTGGGCCTGAAGCTCCGCCTTTTTGGCCTCGTCTGTGCATTTTTTCAGCTGGCCGAACAGGGGCCCGTTGGCCTTGGACAGCTTGTTGCGCTCCGCCTTCAGAGCCTCGCCGTCAGCAATGGCCTGGCGGCGCTCGGCATCCAGGGCGATGGCCTCGTCCACCAGGGGCAGCTTGGCGTTTTGAAATTTCTTGCGGATGTTCTCTTTTACCAGGTCGGGATTTTCCCGCACAAATCTAATGTCCAGCATTTTGACTTCCTCTCTGTTTCATGTGAAACAATTTATTTCAGCGTCAGCGCGTTCAGGGCGTCCAAGAGGTTATTCAGGTCGTCCACGCCGTAGTATTCCAGCTCAATGCGGCCCTTTTTGCGGCCGCTGACGATCTTGCAGCCCCGGCCCAGGTGCGCGCCCAGGGACTTGGCGGCCTCCTCGGCGTAATTCACCTCCAGGCCGCCGGTGGTAACGGCGGGCTGGGCCTTCTCCTGGGCGGTGAGCTTTTTCACCAGCAGCTCCGTCTGCCGGACGGAAAGGTCCGACTTGAGGATGGCATCCGCCGCCTTTTCCTGCAGGGCAGGGGAGAGGGGCAGTATAGTCCGGGCGTGACCGTTGGACAGGCGTCCGTCCTCCACCATAGCGCGCACCGGGGGGCACAGGTTCAGCAGACGCAGGGCGTTGGCCACGGCGGAGCGGGACTTGCCCACCCGCTGAGCGGTCTCTTCCTGGGTGAGATTGTACTGGCTCATCAGCTGCTGATAGCCCTCAGCCTCCTCCATGGGGTTCAGATCCTCCCGCTGCAGGTTCTCGATCATGGCCAGCTCCATGGCCTTGCGGTCGTCAGCCTCGATGACGATGGCCGGCACTTGGTCCAGACCTGCCATCCGGGCGGCCCGCCAGCGGCGCTCGCCGGCAATGATCTGATAATAGCCTGATTGGAGCTTGCGCACCGTCAAGGGCTGGATGATGCCGTGCTCGCGGATGGAATCTGCCAGATCCGCCAGAGCATCGGGATCGAATTGCTTTCGCGGCTGAGAGGCGCAGCTCTCCACTTGGGAAATGGGCAGGTAAAGACTGCTTTTCTCCTCGCTTGTGTCCATTACATTGTCGCCCAACAGGGCGGCCAGGCCCTTGCCCAGGCCTTTCGCGTTATTTGCCATAGGAATTTACTCCTCCTTACCTGTGCCGTTTTTTCGCAGAAATTCATCCGCCAGGGCGCTATATGCCTCCGCACCGCGGCAGGTGCGGTCGTATGCGTGGATGGGCTTACCGTGGCTGGGTGCCTCGGACAGCCGGATGTTCCGGGGAATGACAGTGCTGTACACCTTCCCCGGGAAGAAGCGCTTGATCTCCTGAGCCACCTGTATGGCCAGGTTGGTGCGCCCATCGAACATGGTCAGCAGAACGCCCTCAATTTCCAGCTTTGGGTTCAGACCCCGGCGCACAATGCGCACTGTGCCCATGAGGTCGCTGAGCCCTTCCAGGGCGTAATATTCTCCCTGCAGCGGCACCAGCAGGCTATCTGCCGCACACAGGGCGTTCAGGGTCAGCAGCTCCAGGGAGGGGGGACAATCGATAAATATATAGTCATACCGATCTGCCACCTGATCCAGGGCTCGCTTCAGCAGGAACTGACGGCCTTCCAGGTCGATCATCTCCACGCCGGCTCCGGCCAATGCCTTGCTGCTGGGCAGCACATCTCCATAGGGAGTGGTGACGATGATCTTCTCTGTCTCCACGCCGTTAATGAGTGCGTCGTATACGCCGTTGGAACGGGATTTGTCCACACCCATACCGGAGGTGGCGTTGGCCTGAGGATCAAAGTCGCACAGCAGCACCCGCAGACCTCTGGCAGCCAGGATGGCGGCCAAATTCACGCAGGTGGTGGTTTTGCCTACTCCACCCTTTTGATTCACGATCGCAACAACTTTAGCCATGTTCCCACTCGCCCCTCCATTTTTCTGTCATGCACATTATTATATACCATTCCGGCCGCCCGTTTCAATAGATTCTGATAAAAAATTTGAAAAGTCTCCTGTTTCATGTGAAACATTTATCACGAAGCAGGGGAGAGGAGGTGTTTCACATGAAACAATATAAAAGAAGTCCCTGGGGATGTTTCACATGAAACATCCCCAGGGACGTATAAAGCATCGCAGATTTCGCGTCCGCAGACTGCAATCCGTTTGTCGGAAAAATCCAAAGGATTTTTCGCTTATACCAGCAGCACCCCACCGTACCCCGGCAGCGTCAGATGTACCGCGCCGTCCGGGACTAAGAACTGCTGGCCGGTCATGGCGTCCGTGGCGGTGCCGCCAAACCAGGGGAGGGTCAGATCCAAAGGCTCCGCTCCGGCGTTCATGACGGCCAGGGTTACCTGATTGCCTGCCCGGCGCTGCACTGCCAGACCGCTGCCCCTGGCGTAGGGATAGGTGATGTCACCTTGCTGCAGGGAGGCTCGCTCCCTCCGCAGCTGGCCCAACCGCCGGAACCAGGCCAGCAGCATTGTGTCCTCCTGCCCCCAAGGGTAGGTGCGGCGGTTCAGAGGATCCTCATAGCCCTGCTGCCCGGCCTCGTCTCCGGCGAACACGGTGGGGGAGCCGGGGAAGGCGTACAGCAGCAGCGCGCCCAGCATCAAACGACGCCGTGCCAGGTCATATCCGGCCAGGGTAAGCCGGGCTTGAGCCCGTTCCGTCTTGCTCTCCGGTGTGGGCTCGCCGCCCAGAAGGGTCAGGATCCGGGGCGTATCGTGAGTTCCCAGAAAGTTCATGGCACTGTAGAAGGCGGGGGCCGGATAATTCTCCCGAAGGGTTTCCATGCTGTCGCGGAAGGCGGCGGCATCGCCGCCCAGCAGCCAGTCCATGGCCGCCTTGCGGAAGGGGTAGCTCATGAGTCCGTGGGTCTCCCGGCCCAGGAGATAGCGGCGGCGCTGGCCGTAAGCGATCTTGTTGGTGCCATCCTCCCACACCTCGCCCAAAAGCACAGCGTCGGCCTTTTCCTTCTCCAGGGCGCCGCGGAGCTGGGCAATGAAGCTGTCGGGCAGCTCGTCGGCCACGTCCAGCCGCCAGCCGTCCGCCCCGCAGCGCAGCCAGTGGCGCACCACGGAATCCTCGCCCTGGATAATAAACTCCCGGTAGGACGCCTGAGTCTCCTCCACTGCCGGCAGGGTCTTGATGCCCCACCAGGCGTCGTATTCCTCCGGCCAGCGGGTGAAGCGGTACCAATTATAATAAGGAGACTCCTTGGATTGGGCTGCCCCCAGGTCGGGATAGGATCCGTCGGCGTTGAAGTAGCGGCTGACGCTGCCGGTGTGGTTGAACACACCGTCCAGCACCACCCGCATCCCCCGCCGGTGGGCGTGGCTGCACAGAGCGCAAAAATCCTCCTCCGAGCCCAGCATAGGGTCAATGGCCCGGTAGTCAGCGGTGTTGTAGCGGTGGTTGGAGGCGGATTCAAAAATGGGTGTAAGATACAGGGTGGTCACGCCCAGCTCCTGCAGATAGTCCAGCTTGCCGATGATGCCCGGCAGGTCGCCGCCGAAGAAATCGCGGCAGCGCACCTCTCCTCGGTCATCCGGCAGAAAGTCCGGCGTGTCGGCCCAGCTTTCGTGGACACTTCGGTCCCCCACCATGCCCGCCGGGTCCGGGATGCGGCTGCGGCAGAAGCGGTCCGGGAAGATCTGATAGCTGACGCCCCGGCCGAACCAATCCGGCGTGGCGGTATCCTCATACACCGTCAGCTGCCGCTCAGGGAGGGTGACGGCCAGGCCGTCCTGCCGGCGCAGCGTGAAGCTGTACCAGGCCAGCTCCGGCGTCCCGGGAGCGGTGTATGTGCCACGAAGGGCGCTGCGCTCTCGGCGCAGGGATATGGTCCGGGTCACCCCGGCGAACTCCTCCCGAACCTGCAGCTCGCCGCCCAGGATGCCGTCCTCCGGGCCGAAAAACACGGCGAAAGACACTTCGGTGCCGCACAAAACGGCACCGAAGGGGGATTTACAGCGGGGGTCCTTGGAATCAAAATAAACAGACATGGGAATAGGAAACTCTCCTTACAAAAATAGGATTTTATCGAGGAGCTTATGGCAGCAGCGTATTCTCCCCGACGATGGTAGCGGAGGTGGACGCGCTGGAGAAGTAGGAATTGATGATGTCCCGGGCGATGGGGGCCAGGTTGGCGCCGCCGCCGCCCTGCTCGATGACCACACACACGGCGATCTGAGGGTCGTCATAGGGGGCAAAGGCCACAAAGCAGCCGTTGGACAGCTCACCGCCGGTCTCTGCAGTACCGGTCTTGCAGCCCACGGGAACGATGCAGCTGTTGAAGACGTAGCTCAAGCTCCCGGTGGCCAGACCCCGGGCCCCGGCCTTCACCGCCTCCAGGGTGCTGTCGGACATGTCCACATGGTTGGTGGGGCCCTTGTTGTAGGCGTAGACCACGGAGGAGTTGTCGTAGGACTTGGCACTCTTGAGCAGGTGGGCCTCGTAATGATCGCCGCCGCTGACGAGAGTGGCCACATAGTTGGCCAGCTGCAGGGGGGTGAACAGGTTATAGGATTGACCGATGGCGGCGGTGATGGTCTGGCCGTCGGTCCAGGTTTCGCCGATTTTTTCGGCGTATTCGGGGCTGGCCAGCACGCCATCGGAGTCGCCGATCTCGATGCCCGTGCTGCGGCCCAGGCCAAACTGACTGGCGTAGTCGTCCAGCCGCTGGATGCCTGTAAGCCGGCCCACCTCATAGAAAAAGTAGTTGCACGACACCGTGATGGCCTGGCTCACGTTCACGGCTCCGTGGGTGCTGCCGGTGGCATTATAGATCCAGCATCGGGGCTGGGGGAACTCATAGTAGGTGTAAATGCCCCGGTCCACAATAGTGGTGGAGGGAGTGATAACGCCGGACTCCAGGGCCGCCACAGAGGTGCAGAGCTTGAAGGTGGAGCCGGGGGCGTAGGTGCCGTCGGTGGCGCGGTTAAACATGGGCAGGGCGGCATCCTTGCTCCAGGTGTCGTACATCTCGTCCCATTGGCTCAGGTCGTAGGTGGGATAGCTGGCCAAGGCCAGCACCTCCCCGGTGCCTACGCCGATCACTGCCGCCGCGCCGCCTCGGGCCACGCCATCGCTTTTCGTCATGGACTGGATGGTGGCCGCCAGGGAATCCTCGGCGGTTTTCTGCAGGTCCAGGTCGATGGTCAGGGCCACGGTGTTGCCCGGCTGGGGCTCCTTGGCGTAAAGCTCGCCGGTGACCTTGCCGCTCTTATCGGTGGTCACCAGCTTTACGCCGTTGACCCCGTGGAGATATTGCTCAAAGGCCTCCTCCACGCCGCCCTTGCCCACCAGGTCGTCCATGGAGTAGTCGTTGTTATCCTTGTATTTGTCGTTCCAATCCTCGGCAAAGATGCGGCTCACCCGGCCCAGGATATGGGCGGCATAGGTGGTGTTATACACCCGCTGGCTGGAGGTACCTGTGGACACGCCCGCAAAGTGGCCATCCACCACCTGGCTGATGACCTCTACGGGAACATCCTCGGCAAACACATACCCGCCGGACACCTCCGCGCCGTAGCGGACCCCGGCAACGAGGCGGGCCTGGTCGTCGGTATAATCGTCGGAGATCTTATAAATCTTCCGGGCCATGTCCAGCAGCTCGCCGCCGCTGATAGAGAGGGACACGGTGTCCTTGCCGGTGTAGGGGATGTCATGCTGATCCAGCCAGTTGACAAAGGTCTCCCCGGGGGAATCAGTGGTGAGGGCGAAGGGCGCCGCGTTCGTCAGCGGCAGGGGATCGATCCAGGAAAGGCTCTCCTGCCGGCACAGAGTGATGAGCCGCCACACGGCGGCGTTGCAGGCAGCGTCGTCATCAAACCTCTCGTCGGAGAATTTCAGGGTGTAGGTCAGGCGGTTAGACACCAAAACCTTACCATTCCTGTCGGTAATAATGCCCCGGCTGGTCTCCACGGTTTCACGCCGAGCGGTGCCGGCCATGGATTGAGCCCGGTAGCTGTTGCCCTTGATGATCTGATAGTGAAACAGCATCACGGCGAAAAAGATCAGCACCACAGCTAAAAAGCCCAACAGGACGATGAGCCGGGTGCGATAGGGATTGGATTTTTTCATAGGAAAAGCGCCTCCTTTCCGGCGGATACAGGGCCCCTTATTCCTGGTGGAAGAAGCGCCGGATCTTGCTGTCCGGCAGGTAAATCAGCGGCATTAGGGGCAGCGTCAGCAGCAGCTCCTTACCCATAAGCAGCAGGGCGGCCCGTACGGAGAAGCTGACAGACGAATTGAGAAACAGCATTTGCAGCAGGTCGGTGCACACAATGCTCAGTGCGCCACACAGCATGCAGCAGAAAAACGGCTGCGACAGGACCTTGGCCGACAGGACCCGGGCCAAAAGGAATACAACCAAAAACGCCACCGTGTAGAAGCAGGGGATCACCCCCGGCATGGTGACATCCAGCACCGCGCCGGTGGCCAGAGCAAACACGGCGCTCTCATGGGCGGATTCCAGGGCGGCCACAGTGGACACCAGCACCGGAAACAGGAACGGATGCACACCCCATATGCGGATATGCACCAGCCCAAAGACCTGCACCAGCACGAAACCCAGAGCGGTCAGGGCGTAAAAGAGCCATTTAAACACAAAGTCACGACGTCCCACGGCGCACCTCTCAGTCCACGATGTCGAAGGCGGTGATGACGAACACCTCCACCAGGGAGGAGGGCGTCACTGTGGGCTGTACTACGGCGTACTGGGTCAGGCCCGAGTCGTCGGTGCGCACATCCTCCACGGTTCCGATGACCAGACCCGAGGGATAGTATCCGCCCAAGCCGGAGGTCAGCACCAGGTCGCCGCCTACGGGGGTGTTGGCTCCGGAGAGGTAGCTGAGCTTGAGCTTTCCGCTTTGCATCAGCTCCAGATCGCCCATGGCCACGGCGGATTCGCCCGTGCGGAACACCGTGGCGCCGAACTGTGCCCGGGTGTCCAGCACTGTGGCCACGGTGCACCAGTTCAGGCCCACCTCCGTCACAACGCCTACCAGGGCGCCGGTCTCGTTCACCACGCAGTTATTCACCGCAACGCCGCTGCTGGTGCCCCGGTTCAGGGTCAGGGTGGAGGCCCAGTTGGAGTTTTCATACTGGGTCACCTTGGCGCTCTCAAAGGTAAAGTCCCGCCGCTGCTGGCGCAGGTTCAGCAGGGAGCGCAGGCGCTCGTTCTCCTGGCTGTCGGTTTCGGCCTGGCGGTTGGCATCCTCCAGCTGAGCCACGCGCTTGCGCAGCTCCTCGTTCTCCTTCTGCAGGGCCTCCACGCTGTCAAACTTGTCGGAAATGGAGCCGAACCAGTTGCCGATGGCGGCTCCGGCGGAGCGGAAGGGGCTGGCGATAGTGCCCGCAATGTTATTCAGCAGGCCCGTCCCCGTGGCGGACAGGATGGACAGCGTCAGCACGATCACCACCGCTGCAGCCAGGATCCATATGCCGGTTTTGTTGAAAAAATTCTTCATAGTATTACTCCATCAGATCAATGCCAAAGCCCTTCAGCAGCCGGGCCAGCAGCCCAACCGGCAGGCCCATGACGTTGAAAAAGTCGCCGTCAATGCGCTCCACCAGCAGCGCGCCCTTGCCCTGCACGCCGTAGGCGCCGGCCTTGTCCATGGGTTCGCCGGTGCGGATGTAGGCGCGCAGCTCCCGCTCCGTGGCCGGGCGGAAGTACACATCCGTGTGCTGGGCGGCGGTGCAGATCTTCGCTCCCCGGCGCACGGTCACGCCGGTACACACCGTGTGCTTTCGTCCCGCCAGGGCCGTGAGCATCTCCAGGGCCTGGGCCTCGTCCCGGGGCTTACCCAGGCGCCGCTCGTCCAGGAATACCATGGTGTCCGCGGTGATGACGAGCTCGTCGTCCCCACACAGCCGCGCCGCGGCATCAGATTTCTCCCGGGAGATGAACTTCACGATCTCCTCCGGGGATAGGTGATCCGGATAATATTCCTCCACCTCCGGCACCCGAATGTCAAACTCCGTGATGCCCATGCGCCGCAGCAGCTCCTGCCGCCGGGGCGAGCCGGAGGCCAACACGATTTTCGCCATGTCCCATTACCTCCCTGTGGAGCCGAGGCCGCCTGAGCCCCGGTCCGTCTCGTCCAGCTCATCTGCCAGCGTGACAGTGGGCTGCACCACCGGTACCACCATCAGCTGGGCGATGCGGTCCCCGGGCTGGACGGTGTAGTCCTCGCCGGACAGATTCACCAGGCCCACGGCAATTTCGCCCCGATAGTCGCTGTCGATGACCCCCACACCGTTAGAAAGGCACACGCCCTTCTTGATGCCCAGCCCGCTCCGGGCGAACACCAGGGCCACATAATCCGCCGACGGCAGCGCCATAGCCAGGCCCGTGGGGATCACCGCCCGGGCTCCGGCCTGCAGGGTCACAGGTCCGTCCAGGCATGCCCGCAGGTCCATGGCAGCGGACCCCGGGGTGGCAAACTGCGGCAGGGGGATTTCCCGCCCGATCTTAGGATGTATAGCTTTGAATTTTAGCTCCATGGGGTGTAACCTCTCAAAAGATAAATACAAATAGTGATATTTCGCGGTATAAATACAAAGAGTAAAGCTTTGCGGAGCTTGCCGCCTGCAGGCTGCCAGCCTATTGCCGAAAAATTCAAAGAAATTTTCGGCAGGGGTTACTCAACGCCGCGATAGAATAGACCTCTTGTAAAGCCTGCGGGGGCGGGGAAGTCCGATCCCTGATACCGCTGCAGGATGTCCGCGGCCTCATCCGCCGTCTCCGTGGTCAGGCGCAGCCTTGCCCAGTGCAGTCCGCACTTTTTCCATTCGGGCTTATCCGCCAGGTACAGGGGCCTGCTGTTTTGTATCTCCGGCCGGCAGCCGTGTCCGCACAGCACCGGGAACCGGGCTCCGGTCCGGTCCGTCAGCACACCGCCGATTCCGGCGCTGCACTGTCCGCTGCACCGCAGGGGGCAGTTTTCCGTGACCATCAGCGGCAGGCGGCCGTAGACCACCGCCTCACAGGGGATGTATTTGCGCAGATCACGCACCTGCTGGTGCCGCAGCTCGGCGGAGACGGTGACGCTCTCCAGCCCCAGCTCCTGCATTAGCAGCAGCGCTCGGCTATTAAACACGTTCAGGCCCAGATCACCCCGGACCTCCAGGCCCAAGCCGTCCACAATGGGCAGGTGGCCCAGGTTGCTCACCGCCACGGCGGTCAGCTGGGGATGCTCCTGCAAAACCTCCCGGAATTTTCCCTCGTCCTCCGTGCGGAGGATCCGCGGCAGCACGGCGCACAGCTTCGTATACCCGGCGTATTCGTCCAGGTCAATTTCACCCAATAGGGCAAGGGGCAGATAGAGATATTCCACGCCCCGGGCCAGCTCCGCCGTGAGCTGGTGGGCATAGGTGACGCTGGCTGTCAGCTTCGGTGCGCCTGTATAGGCCGCCGGAGCCGCCGGCAGGGCCGGAGTATCAAAGGTGCGCCGCTGGGGCATCGAGGTCAGCAGTACCCGGAGCCCCGCCAGAGCGTCCCGGCGCAGGGCGTTGATGCTCCCGGCGGAGAGCATCAGCCCGCCCTCCAGGGAAATGTCTGTTTTTTGGCAGGCAAACACCGTGCCCCCTGTCTTTTGCAGCCGGGTGCGCAGCTCCTCCTCCGTCAGGGAGCGGCTTCGGGCCGCCTCCGGCACGGGGCCGGTCACGGTCACGCTGCGCCCGTCCGGGAGAGCCGCCGTGAGGGCAGCCTCCTCGCCTGCTGCAATCCGGCAGGTAAAATCCACGGCCACGGGGCGGTTTTCTGCGCCGCCCTCATAGGTTTTGCGTACCTGGGCAAACCAATCCTCGGGCCACCGGGCGCTCTCCGGCCGCATGCCGAACATCTTCGGGCCCCGCCGGCCCGTCCAGTATCCGTCCGTAAAGCCGCTGCGGGAAAAGGCCCGCTCCAGCTGGGCCTGCTCAGTGGGGGAGGGGGGGCGCTTCTCATCCAGCAGCCGCCGATAAATGCCCGTCACCGCCGCCACATACTCCGGCCGCTTCATGCGGCCCTCCAGCTTCACGCAGGAAACACCCATCTCCTCCATCTGCCGGAGATAGGGCGAAAGATTGTTGTCCTTCAGACTCAATAGGTACCCGGTCTTTTCGCCCACGGTGTAGGGCAGGCGGCAGGGCTGGGCGCAGGTGCCCCGGTTGCCGCTGCGTCCGCCGATCATGGCGCTCATGGCGCACTGGCCGGAGTAGCACATGCACAGGGCCCCGTGGCCGAACACCTCTACCTCCGCCCCGCAGCCACGGCAGATGGTCTCCACATCCTGGGCGGACAGCTCCCGGGCCAGCACCACCCGCTCCATGCCCAGCTCCGCCGCCAGCCGCGCCCCAGACAGGGTGTGCAGGCTCATCTGCGTGCTGGCGTGGAGGGGCTGATCCGGGGCCACCAGCCTTGCCAGCTGCCACAGGCCCCAATCCTGCACCAGCACCGCGTCCACGCCCCAGGCGGATGCCTTTTTCAGGACCTCCGCCGCCTCGGGCAGCTCCCGGTCGGTGAGCAGGGTGTTCAGGGTGAGATAGACCTTCACTCCGCGCTCGTGACAGTAGTCCACGGCCCGGGCGAAGTCCTCGTCCGTAAAATTTCGGGCGCTGCGGCGGGCGTTAAAGCCGCCCAGGCCCATGTATACAGCGTCGGCCCCGTTTTGCACGGCGGCCAGCAGGGCCTCATAGGACCCGGCGGGGGAGAGCAGCTCCATAGTCCTCACTTCTTGCCCTGCTGGGCCTTAAAGAGCTGGCGCTTCAGGTCGGAGATCTCGCCCCTGGCCTGGGCAGCCTCGTCCAGATACCCCTTCACCTGGCGGCGCAGATTCTCCGCCGCCTGCTCGCTCTTGAGCAGCTCGTCCGCCAGGTTCACGGCAGCCAGGACGGCGGCATCGCTGCGGCCCACCTTGGCCCCGGCGATGACCTCGCCCATCTTCTTGTCCACCAGAGCGGCCACCTGCTCCATGTAGGCGGTGTTCTCCTCGGCTACCAGGGTGTAGTCCTCCCCGCAGATGTTCACTGTGACGCGATTTGCCATAGCTGCCTCCTGTCCCCGCTGAAAAACGGATAATACTCCATACTAAATCACCTTATTATAGCACATTTTTCCGCCGGGGAAAGTCTTTTCTGTCGGAAAACAAAAAATTAACAAATTAAAATGTTCCGGCGGCTTTACGAAAAGGGGGTTTTCGTGTAAAATGTAATCTGCATTATTGTGCAGACTAAAAAAGCCTCACAGAGTTCGCGTCCGCAGACGCGAAAAATTCAAAGCTTATTGGCGGAAAAAACGGAGCTTTTTCGCCAGCAATGAAGGGGGAGAGACTATGGCGGGCTATATCATCCGGGACCGGGAAAAGACCCTGGCGCTCCCGGCGCGGCAGGTGGATCAGCTCCTGGCTGCGGCGGATGGGGATGCGGCGCTGCTGTATCTGTACCTCATGCGGGCCGAGGACGCGGTGACGGCGGAGCAGCTGATGGAAAAGCTGTCTATGAGCGCCCTGCGGCTCCAGGGGGCCCAGACCAAGCTGGAGAAAATGGGCCTCATCCAGGCCCAGGGCCTGCCCCTGCCGGAGCCGGAGCAGCGCCCGGCGGAGTATACCGCCGCAGACCTGATGCAGCTGCTGCGGGACCCGGAGTTTGAGATGCTGGTGGGGGAGACGGAGCGCTCCCTGGGCAAGAAGCTCACCACCATGGACCTCAAGCGCCTGGCCAATCTGCGCCACGAGGTGGGGCTGCCGGCAGATGTGATTTTCCTGCTGGTGCGCCACTGTGTGGAGGAGCAGGAGCGGCGGTTCGGTCCGGGGCGCCGGCCCACGGTGGGCGCCATTGAAAAGGAAGGGTACTACTGGGCCAAGCGGGGCCTGTTCGACCAGGAATCCGCCGCCCGATATCTGCGCACCGTGGCCCGGCGGCGAGAACAATCGGTGCAGTACATGGCGGCCCTGCACATGGGTGACCGCCGCCCGGTGGAGGCGGAGGAGAAGTATATCGCCCAGTGGATGGACTGGGGCTTTTCGCCGGAGATGGTGGCCCTGGCCTATGAAAAGACGGTGCTGAAAAAGCAGGGCATGGATTGGCGGTACTTAAACGGCATCCTGCGCCGCTGGGATAAGGAGGGCCTGCGGACGCTTCGGGAGGTGCAGGAGGATCACAAGCCGAAGCCCGCGGAGAAAAAGGACCGCTCCTTGGAGGAGTTTATGAAATGGTAAGGGGGCAGGAACATGGCATATGACGGCAAGGTGATGCGGGAGGCGCTGCAGCGGTTCGAGGAGGACAAGCAACGCCGGGCGTCCCAGGCGGCGGCCCGGCGGCAGCGCATTTATCGGGAGGTTCCCCGCCTGGAGGAGATCGAGCAGCAGCTCCGGGGCACCATGGGGCGCATCATGGCCCAGGCCCTGCGCCGGGGGGAGGACCCGGTCCCGGCGATCCAGCGGCTCCGGGCGGAGAATCTGTCCCTGCAGCAGGAGCGCGCGCAGCTGCTCACCGCCCACGGCTATCCCGCCGACGCCCTGGTGGATAAGCCCCGGTGCGTCCTCTGCGGCGACACGGGCTATTGCGGCGGCAGGATATGCGCCTGCCTGCAGAAATACTATGCCCAGGAGCAGATTCGCAGCCTGAGCAGCCTGCTGGACGTGGGCAGCCAGAGCTTTGATACCTTCGGCCTGGAGTGGTACGACACCCAGCCCGGGGAGTCCGGGCGCAGCCCCCGGCAGCTGATGGAGCGGAATTTGGCCACCTGCCAGCGCTATGCCGCCGAGTTTGGGAAAAAACCGGCCAACCTGCTGCTGGACGGTGCGCCGGGCCTGGGAAAGACCTTCCTCTCCGCCTGCATCGCAAGAGTCGTCAGCGAGGACGGCTTTTCCGTGGTGTATGACACGGCGGTCCATGTGTTCGCCCGGTGTGAGGCGGCGAAGTTCCGCGCCGATGAGGAGCCGGACGCTGCCGTGGACGTGCGCCGGTTTGAGAGCTGCGACCTGCTGATTCTGGATGACCTGGGCACTGAGATGGCCACGGGCTTCGTCCAGAGCGCCCTGTACCAGCTGGTGAACGGCCGTCTCCTGGCCGGAAAGAGCACCATCATCAGCACCAACCTCACCCCCGCGCAGATCGAGAGCCGCTACGGCGCGGCTATCTGGTCCCGGCTGCAGGGGGAGTATACGGTGCTGCCCTTCGCGGGGGAGGATATCCGCAGACTCAAGCGGATGATGCAGTAAGGATCCGTGAAAATGCGCCTGCGGGCGCATTTTTTCCTATACACGGGCTATCTAATATGCTATAATAGATTTTGCCAATCTCTTTGGCAGAAAAATTCCGCAGGAATTTTCGCCAGTTATGTTAAGGAGCATGAAAGCCATGACCGATACCATAGCCGCCATTGCCACCGCCCGGGCCCCTGCGGCCATCGGCATCGTGCGCATATCCGGGCCGGAGACTCTGGCCGTGGTGGACGGCGTATTTGCCGCCTGCAGCGGAAAGAGCGCCGCCGCACTGCCCCACCGCCGGATGGTGTACGGGCACATGCGCACGGCGGAGGGGGCGGTCATTGACGACGGCCTGTGCGTTATTTTCGCCCCGGAGAGCAGCTATACCGGCGAGTGGGCGGCGGAGCTGCACTGCCACGGGTCTGCAGTGGTGCTGGAGGAGGTGCTGCGCAGCGCCTTCACATTCGGTGCCCGGCAGGCCAAGGGGGGTGAATTTACCCGGCGGGCCTTTCTCAGCGGGCGGATGGATCTCATCCAGGCGGAGGCCGTGGCGGATCTCATCGATGCCGAGACGGCCGAGTGCGCCCAAAACGCCGCCCTGCAGCTCTCGGGCAGCATAAGCCGGGGCGTGGAGCAGGTGTATGACGGGCTTATGGACGTCACCGCCCGCTTCTATGCGGCGGTGGACTATCCCGACGAGGATATCGAGCCCCTGGAGCAGCGGGAGATTGCCGATACCCTGTCCCGCTGCCGCCGGCAGCTGCAGCGGCTGCTGGATACCTTCCGCCGGGGGCGTATCCTGCGGGAGGGCATCCCCACGGTGCTGCTGGGCCTGCCCAATGCGGGCAAATCGTCTCTGCTCAACGCCCTGCTGGGCTATGACCGGGCCATCGTCACCGAGGTGGCGGGCACCACCCGGGATACGGTGGAGGAAAAGGTCCGCCTGGGCGGTCAGATGCTGCGGCTGTGTGACACGGCGGGTATCCGGGATGCCCGGGACAGTGTGGAGAGGATCGGCGTGGACCGGGCTGTGGCCGCGGCGGAGCGGGCGAGCCTCTCTTTGGTGGTGCTGGACGGCTCCGTCCCCCTGACCGGGACGGAGGAGCGTATTTTCGCTTTGGCGCAGCAGGCGGAGCACAGCCTGCTGCTGGTGAATAAGAGCGACCTGCCCCGGCAGGCGGAGCTGGCCGGCCTGGCGGATCGGTTTGACGGCGTGTGCTCTGTCTGCGCCCGGACAGGGGAAGGGGTGGAGCAGATCGGCCGCCTGGTGCAGGCCCTCTACCCGCAGGCGGTTCGCACTGATGGCGCATTGCTGACCAACACCCGCCAGGCGGAGGCTGTGGGCCGGGCCCTGGCGGCGGTGGACCGGGCACAGGGGGCGCTGTCGGCGGCCCTGACGCCGGATGCGATCCTCACCGACGCCGAGGAGGCCCTGGCGGCTCTGGGTGAGCTGACGGGCAAGAGCATCCGGGAGGATTTGGTGGCCACTATCTTTTCCCGCTTTTGCGTGGGGAAGTAAGCTGTGTCATTGCGGGCCGACGGCCCGACGTTCCACCCGGAATTGGCACCCCTTGTAAAAACACTGTCACTGGTGCGGCAATCCGTTTCCCCCGCGCCGCGCCTGTTAATAAGCGCCATGCCTCCGGCGGCTCCCTTTCTTTCTGCAGCGAAAGAAAGGGAGGAAAGAACGCCGCCAAAACCAAGGTTTTGGGCAGCGTGCCGAAAATTCTTTTCATCCCGCTGCCTGAGTTTTTGAAACTTTGAAAAAGTTTCAAAAACTATTGATTTGAATGGTGAGGGACACCCTTCTTGGGTTTCCCTCACACACCCTTCCTTACCGTGGTTGCGAGTTTTCCGCTTTTGAGTCTGTGCAAATTTTGCGCCGTGCTTTCGTATCATCTCTGTGTCTAATTCCGCGACGCGCTCCGCGCTTGTGCTGGCCGGGCGGAACAGGGAAAACCTCTGCGTCTACTGTGCGGCGGCGTGAGGGCACGCCGCCCTACAAAAATATCGCGTGCCGCCGCGTCGGGTGGACAGGGTCGTCCGCCCCTGCAGAAATATGGGCGATGCCCATGCGGTCCGCCTCCACGAAAAAATATGGTGGGTCGGCTCCCCACAAAAACCGTGTTATCTCCCCGGGGTGTTTTTCCGGATTTTATACAAAATTGAAATTTGAAACGCCTTAAATGGCGGAAGGAGGGCATATTATGCGTGATTATGTTTTGATGACAGACAGCTGCTGCGACCTGACGGACTACATGGCCCGTGAGCTGGAGCTGGAGGTCCTGCCCCTGACCATGCACATGGACGGGCAGGATTACCCCAATGACCTGGCGGGAACGGCCATTTCCAACGAGGAGTTCTATAAGCGCATCCGCGCCGGTAAGCTGGCCACCACCTCGGCAGTGAACGTGGGCCAGTTCCAGGATGCCATGCGCCGGGTACTGCAGAGCGGGAAGGACATCGTCTGCGTGTGCTTCTCCTCGGCGCTGTCCACCACCTATCAATCCGCCGTCATCGCCGCTGACGACCTGCGCCCGGAGTTCCCGGAGGCGGAGATCCACGTGGTGGATTCCCTCAGCGCCTCCCTGGGCCAGGGATTGCTGCTGTATTTGGCAGCCCAGCAGAAGAAGGCGGGCCTCACGGCGGCGGAGCTTGCCAAATGGGTGGAGGAGAACCGCCTGAGCATCTGCCACTGGTTCACCGTGGACGATCTGAACTATCTGAAGATGGGCGGCCGGGTCAGCGCCACCACAGCGCTGGTGGGCACCATGCTCTCTATCAAGCCCATCATGCACACCTCTGATGAGGGCAAGCTGGTGCCCGTGAGCAAGGCCCGGGGCCGCAAGGCCGCCATCAATGCCCTGCTGGATAAGATCGAAGCGCTGGCCATCCGTCCGGAGGAGCAGACCATGTTCATCTGCCACGCCGATTGCGAGCTGGACGCCCGGGCTGTGGCCCAGCAGATCAAGGATCGCTTCGGCACCAAGACGGTGTATATCAACTACATCGGCCCCGTTATCGGCAGCCACACCGGCCCCAACACCATGGGCATCTTCTTTGTGGGCACCCAGCGATGAACTGGATCGAGGTACATATCGACACCCAGCCGGCGGAGCTGGACGGCCTGTGCGCCCGGCTGGAGGAGCTGGGCATCACCGGCCTGGTCATTGACGACGAGGCGGATTTCAAGAATTTCCTGGAAAATAACCACCAGTATTGGGACTATGTGGACGAGAGCCTCCTGCAGGAGAAAAAGGGCCTGTGCCGGGTGACCTTTTATCTCTCCGACGACCCGGACGGCCGCCGCCGGCTGGCCGCGGCGGAGGATCTGGCCGCTGGGCTGCCCGGCGCACGCCTCAGCCGCGCCGCCGTACAGGACGCCGATTGGGAGAACAACTGGAAGCAGTTTTATAAGCCCATGGAGATCGGCAAGCGGCTGCTGGTCATCCCGGAGTGGGAGCAGGCCGGCGCCCCGGACCGGGTGGAGCTGCGGCTGAACCCGGGGCTCACCTTCGGCACCGGCAGCCACGCGACTACCCGCCTGTGCCTGCAGGCCCTGGATGCCCACATTAGCGGCGGCGAGCGGGTGCTGGATCTGGGCTGCGGCAGCGGGATCCTCTCCATCGCCGCTCTGCGCTTGGGCGCGGCGGAGGCCTTCGCCTGCGACATTGATGACAAATGCGTGGACGTGGCCTATGAAAACGCCGCCATCAACGGCATCGGCAGGGACCGCTACACCGTTCGCTGGGGCAACGTGGTCACGGATCATGCTCTGCAAAAGGAGTTCGGCGGGGAATACGATGTGGTCGTGGCCAATATCGTGGCGGACGTCATCATCGGCATCTCCCCCCAGGTGCGGCCGTTTCTGAAGGAGGGGGGCCTGTTCCTCTGCTCCGGCATCATCGATGATCGGGCGGAAGAGGTGGCGGACCACCTCCGCCGGGATGGTTGGGAGATTCTGGAGACCCACACCAGCGAGGGTTGGTTCAGCTTCCTGTGCCGGTAAATGGCTGGATAAGCAAAAAATCCCCAGGGAGAGGCATCGTAAGAAAGCACTCTCCCTGGGTCTTTTGTACCCAGCCGCCGGGACACTGACCCAAAAAATACAGCCGTGCGGCCATTCCCCACCGGGTGGGGGCAGCCGCACGGCTGTGTCCTGTATACAGGACAGATTTACTTATTCAACGGATTTGAGCGACTCGGCCATTTGGATCCGGTCGATCTTGCGACCCAGCAGGGCGCAGACCAGGACGCTCAGCAGCATGGTAATAACAAAGGACAGGCAGTAGCTCAAGGGGGTGACACGGACGAGGAAGGACACCATATCCACCCGGATCTGAGACATAATGAACCGGTGCAGGGCCCACCCGGCCGGCAGACCCACCAGGGCGCCCAGAACGCTGAGCATCAGAATCTCCCGAAAGACGTAAAAGCGAGTCTCCCGCCGATAAAAGCCCAGTACCTTGACCGTGGCAATCTCCCGGATGCGCTCTGTGATGCTGATATTGCAGAGGTTAAACAGCACCACCAGTGCCAAGGCGCAGGCGCTGCCGATAACGAGACCGACAATATAGTCCAGGCTCTTCATCATGTCGCGCACCAGCTCGCGCAGGGAGTCCACCACCGAGACATTGGCCACCCGGGGGTTATCCGCAATGGAGGCGCCCAGTGTATAGGCGTCGTCCTGAGTCAGCAGATAGGCTGTTTTGTAGGTGCAGCTCTCACCGAAGATGCGCTCATAGGTCTCCGCCGTCATGTAGGCATAGTGGTAGACATAGTTTTCAAACACGCCCTCCACAGGGATCTCCACGCTCTTTGTGTCGCTAAGGGAGACGGTGAGCATGTCACCCGCCTTGAGCCCCAGGCGGTCGGCCAGGTCGCGGTCGATGATGGCGCCCTCCTGGGGGTAGGGGACGGTCTGCGTGCCGTCCGTCAAGCCGATAACGGAGGTGATGTCCGGGTCGTCGGTGGCCACTGTGTTCAGGGTAAAGACAGCGGAGCCGTTTTTGATCTCGTAGGAGGCCGTCTCCGCAAAAACGCAGGTCTGTGCGGTGGGGTAGCGGCTGCGGAAATCCTCCTGCAGGGTGGTATTCATAGGGGTGGAGAAGGTCACGGCGATGTCGTAGTGGGTAATGCTGCCAAACTGGTCGTCGGCAATGGTGGCGATGGAGTCCCGTATGCCAAAGCCCGCAACGATCAGTGCCGTACAGCCGCCGATGCCCAGCAGCATCATAAACAGGCGCTTTTTGTATCGCAGGATGTTGCGGATGGAGACCTTGTGCAGGAAGGACACCCGGCTCCAAATAAACCGGACCCGCTCCAGCAGGATGCGCTTGCCCGGCTTGGGGGCCTTGGGGCGCATCAGGCTGGCAGGAAGCAGCTGCAGCTCCGCGTGACAGGCGAACCAGGTGGCCCCCACGGAGCAAACAAGAGACGCGGCCAGGGAGACCGCCGCCATCACGGGGTCAAAGTAGTAGCGCAGGCGGCTGCTGAACTGGTAGAGCATGGAGTAGCCCTGCCAGATGCCCTGTGGGAAGACCCATGTCCCCAGCATAAAGCCGAAGATTGCGCCCAGCAGGGCCGCCGACCCGGAGTAGGAGATGTATTTCCAGGCGATGGCCCCATCGGAGTAGCCCAGGGCCTTGAGGGTGCCGATCTGAGTGCGCTGCTCATCCACCATGCGCGTCATGGTCGTGATACAGACCAGGGCGGCCACCAGGAAGAAAAACAGCGGGAAAACCCTTGCTACGCCCTCCACAATGGAGGAGTCACCCCGGAAGGAGAGATAGCCTGTGTTGACCGTCCGGTCCAGGACATAGGTGGAGGGATGATCGATCTTCTCCACCTCTACCTGGGCCTTTTCCAGCTGGCGCTTGCCGCTCTCCAGCTTTGCCTCCGCCTGGGCAAAGCCCTCCTGGGCGGCGGCCTGGGCGGCCTCATAGTCCGCGCGGCTTTGGGATAGCTGCGCCTGGGCGCTCTCCAGCTGTGCGCGGCCGCTCTCTAACTCGCTGCGGCCGTCCGCCAGCTGCTGCTTGCCGCTTTCTATCTGCGCCTTGGCGGCGGCCAGCTCCGCCTCCTTGGCGGCAAAGGTGCTGTCCGCCTCGCTGCGGGCGCTGTCCAGCTGCGCCTGGGCATCGTCCAGCTGTGCCTGGGCGTCCTTGAGCTTCAGATACTGCGGGATGACCTCGCCCTGCTCATACTGCTCGATCAAGCGCTGTGTCCCGTCCAGCATCCGCTGGGTGGCGTTATAATCCGCCGAGCCCTCCTCCAGGACGGCGAGCCTGCCCTGCAGCTGCAGCCGCGTGACCAGCAGCGTCTCGTACTGTAAGGGCAGACCCGTGAGCTTGACCTTCAGGAGGCCGCTGTCTACCTGCTGGCGGTTCTCGTCCAGCTGCGCCTGCTTTTCATCCAGCTGCCGGTAGGCATCCTCCTTCGCAGCAGCCAAAGCGGCTTCGCCCTTAGGAATCTCCTGCTCGCCGGCGGCCAGCTCCTTTTCCTTTTGGTCCAGGGTCAGCTGGGCCTCATCCAGCTTTTTCCGGTTTGCCTCCAGCTGGGCGGCGCCGCTGTCCAGCTGGCGCTGGGCCTCGTCCAGCTGTGCCTCGGCATCTGCTCGCTGGGCCTGATACTCCGCCACGCCTCTGTCGTACTCCGCCTGGGCGTCGCTCAGAGCTGCGCGGGCATCATCAACGATCTGCTCATAGCGCAGCGGTGCCCGCTGGGCCAGCAGGGCCTCCAGGGTGGGGCGCAGAGCGGACACAGCATCGGTGTATGCATCGCAGTACAGGGTCCGGTCGGCGCCATCTAAAAGCACGGAGACCTCCGTAAAATAGTCCAGAGCAAAGGCGTCCTTGGGAATGCAGAGGAAGCCGTCGATGGAGCCGCCGCCCAGTGCGGTGGTTCCGCGCTCTACATTTAAGTACAGCGGAGAGGTGCATAGCCCTACGATGGTAAATGTATCCGTAGTCAGGCAGCCGTCAATGGAGGTCTTGCTGATGGTGACGGTGGAGCCCACGTCCTTTTGGGAAAAGCGGTGCATATCCGCCAGACATTCATCGGCCTTTTGGGGCAGGCGTCCGTAGGTCAGCTTCGGGCGGTTGACCGTATCCGTTAGGGTCAGCACCTTGAGGGTGCGCTCATCCTCGCCTATGGTGCCCACGGCGTCCGCGGTGACGGAGCCCTCCGCTGCGGCAACACCTCTTGTCTGTGCGGCGGCTGTCACATCCTCCTGGGTCAGGCCCAGGGTGCTGATGAGGCGAAAGTCGTAAAAGCCCGTCTCGCCCAAGTAATCCTCGGCGGTCAATAGCATGGCGGGCTTGCTGGCCTTGAGCCCGGCAAAAAACCCGATGCCCAGGGCAATGATCGCCAGAATGGCCAACCAGCGCCCCAGGGAGCGGCGCAGCTCCCGCAAATTATTTTTTCTCCAAGCACTGCCCATTACCATTCGATCTCCTCAACCGGCGTGGGCCGTTCGTTGCGCTCCATGCTCTGAACGGTGCCGTTTTTGATGTGTATCACCCGGTCGGCCATAGCGGTCAGAGCGGAGTTGTGGGTGATGATCACAACGGTCATGCCGTTTTGGCGGCTCTGCTCCTGCAAAAGCGCCAGGATCTGCTTGCCGGTGTTATAGTCCAGCGCACCGGTGGGCTCATCGCACAGCAGCAGCTGGGGCCGCTTGGCCAGAGCCCGGGCGATGGCAACGCGCTGCTGCTCGCCGCCGGAGAGCTGGGCCGGGAAATTGATCATGCGCTCGCCCAACCCCACGTCCTGCAGGACCTGCGCCGCCGGCAGCGGGTCCTTGACGATCTGTGAGGCGATCTCCACGTTTTCCAGTGCGGTCAGGTTGGGGATAAGGTTGTAAAACTGGAAGACGAATCCGATGTCCCGCCGCCGGTAGTCTGCCAGCTGGCGGCTGTTGAAGGCGGAGACCTCGCGCCCATCTAAAAACACTTGTCCGGAGGTAAGGGTATCCATGCCGCCCAAAATATTCAGCAGCGTGGTTTTGCCTGCGCCGGAGGGGCCCACGATGACGCAGATCTCGCCCTTTTCGATGATAAAGCTGGCGTCGTGCAGCGCCTGCACGGACACCTCGCCCGTGCCGTACCGCTTTTCTACGTTCTCAAAGGAAATAAAGGAGCTCATACAGAAATCTCACCTCGGAAATAACAAATTAATATAAGTATATCCCACGAAAATGCGCTGTGCAAGCGGAAATGTGGGAATTCACAAAAATTTAAGAGGCTCTTGTCGGCGCCCCGGTGAAGGCAGCGGGGCTGCAAGGGGGCAGCAAAAAAGGAACCGGCGTGACCATATAGGTCGCGCCGGAGGCTGTCGATAAAGTGGTAGGAATTGCGATAACGGTAAGGAAGAGAGTGTGAGGGAAACCCAAGAAGGGTGTCCCTCACCATTGAAATCAGTAGTTTTTGAAACTTTTTCAAGGTTTCAAAAACTTAGGCAGCGGGGCGAAAAGACTTTTTCGACACGCTGCGGCGCGACCATATAGGTCGCGCCGGTTGGACTGTCGGTAAAGTGAAGAACTGCGGCTACTACAGGGAGGGGCGCATAAAGGAGCTTTCAGAAGGGCTCCCCTCATCCCAGCAGCCCCGTGATGTCCTCCACGGTCAAATGGGGCTGCAGGGCCAGGTCTATGCCGTAGGCCATCATGCGGCTCAGCTCCCGCACCCGCTGGTCGATGTCCCGGGGCGTGACGAACAGGGCCTCTCCCTCTGCCGGGGCCTCCTCGCCTATGAGCTGATCCGCCCGGATCACCGTGGGCAGGCCCAGGGCCAGCACCGGCACCCCCAGAGTTTTTCGGGATACCTCCCAGCAGTGGTTGCCTACTCCGGACCCGGGTGTCAGGCCCGTGTCCGTAATTTGCAGCACGGCGCAGAGCTTTTCCCGGCCGGCGGCGGCCAGGGCGTCCAAAACGATGACGCACCGGGGCTGCAGCTTTTCCGCTACAGCGGCGATAAGCTCGAAGCTTTCCAATCCCGTCTCCGCCAAGACCCCGGTGGTCAGAGCCGCCACAGAGGAAAAGCCCGCGAATTCCTCCGGCATGGCCTGCAGCATGTGCCGGGTGACCAGAATATGGGGCAGGGCCAGCGGGCCCACGGCGTCCGCCGTCAGGGAGCGGTTGCCCAGGCCCACCACCAGCACCGGCGCATCGCCTTCCGGCAGCAGCGCCGCCAGCTCCCGGGCAATGCATCGGGCGCCTCGGGCAAAGAAATCTTGCTGCCGCTGCAGGTAGGGCGTCAGCTCCATGGTGATGTATTTCCCCATGGGACGCTTGAGCTTCTCCGCCTGCTGCGGGCCCGTGAGATCCATGGCCGTCAGGGCGTAGCCGTCCCGTACCCGCCGGCGCACCGTCAGGCCCGGCTGGCTGGTGAGGCGGATGGTTTTTAATTGTGCCTGGGCCGCTTCCAGCGCCAGATCCGTTCCCAGTACGCTCACGCTTGTGGTCACACCCCTTTCTAAAACACAAAATATTGTGGCTGAACTGTAGTTTGCCGCCGGTATCAGAAAATATTCAAAATTTTCCGGAAAATCTCGAAAAAAGACTTGCAATTTGAAAGAAACAATGCTAAAATATCATCCTGCGTGGATGTTATTTCTGAAGCGCGGAATTGATCATCGGGGAGGTGTTTGGTTTGCCGAATATCAAGTCTGCTAAGAAGCGTGTTCTGGTGGCAGAGACGAGAAATGCTCGCAACAAAGCCAATAAGTCCGCACTGAAGACTGCTATCAAGAAGTTCGAGGCTGCTGCCGTTGAAGGCAATCGCACCGAGGCCGAGGGCGCTTACAGGGTCGCAGTGAAGAGCATCGACAAGGCTGCCGCCAAGGGGCTGCTGCACAAGAACAATGCGGCCCACAAGAAGAGCGCGCTGACTCTGAAGCTGAACAACATTGGCTAATGAACCGCACCAAGAGGACATCCGGAAGGATGTTCTCTTTTTTATATTCAGGTCGGTCCGCCGCAGACATCGGCCCCGGCGAAAAATACCCTGGGCGGGAAACCGCAAAAGTTTCTCTTGACTCCCGGGGAAAAAAGTGATACCCTAAACGCATTACAGGCGATGATGGGCGTGGCGGCCCGGAGCTGCGGGAGGAAATGCCCGCCGGATGGCACCGTTATGGCCGTTGAGTGCGGATTTTTCCGAATTCAGGTGGAACCACGGACTATGCTTTTAGTTCGCCCTGAGCTGCGTCGGCAGTTCAGGGCGTTTTTTTTTACTGAACTGAATAATCTAACCATAAAGGAGAATCACTATGAAAAACACCGAGAAAACCATGGACAAGATCGTTGCCCTGTGTAAAAACCGCGGCTTTATTTTCGCCGGGTCCGAGATCTACGGTGGCCTCGCCAACACCTGGGACTACGGCCCCCTGGGTGTGGAGCTGAAGAACAATATCAAGAAGGCCTGGTGGAAGAAGTTCGTCCAGGAAAATCCCTACAACGTGGGCCAGGATGCGGCCATTCTGATGAATCCCCAGACCTGGGTGGCCAGCGGCCATCTGGCGGGCTTTTCCGATCCTCTTATGGATTGCAAGGAGTGCAAGGAGCGCTTCCGGGCCGACAAGCTTATTGAGGATTGGTGCCATGAAAACGGCGTGGAGCTGCCCAAGCCCATCGACGCCTTTTCCCAGCAGGAGATGAAGGAGTATATCGACGACAAGAGCATCCCCTGCCCCTCCTGCGGCAAGCATAATTTCACCGACATCCGGCAGTTTAACCTGATGTTCAAGACCTTCCAGGGTGTCACCGAGGATGCCAAGAACACCGTGTACCTGCGGCCCGAGACCGCCCAGGGCATCTTCACCAACTTTGTCAATACCCAGCGCACCACCCGGCGCAAGCTGCCCTTCGGCGTGTGCCAGATCGGCAAGTCCTTCCGCAACGAGATCACCCCGGGCAACTTCATCTTCCGCGTCCGTGAGTTCGAGCAGATGGAGCTGGAGTTCTTCTGCAAGCCCGGCACCGACCTGGAGTGGTTCAACTACTGGCGCACCTTCTGCCATAACTGGCTGCTGGGCATCGGCCTGAAGGATGAGAACCTGCGCCTGCGTGACCACGATCCCGAGGAGCTGTGCTTCTACTCCAAGGCTACCACGGACTTTGAGTTCCTGTTCCCCTTCGGCTGGGGCGAGCTGTGGGGCGTGGCGGACCGCACCGACTACGACCTGACCCAGCATCAGAATACCTCCGGCAAGGACCTGACCTACTTTGACCCCGAGACCAACCAGCGCTACATCCCCTATGTGGTGGAGCCGTCCCTGGGCGTGGAGCGCAGCGTGCTGGCGGTGCTGTGCGACGCCTACGACGAGGAAACGGTGGACGAGAGCAAGAACGACGTGCGCGTGGTGCTGCACCTGCACCCGGCCCTGGCCCCCTACAAGGCGGCCATCCTGCCCCTGAGCAAGAAGCTGTCCGAGCCTGCCCGCAAGATCTACGAGGAGCTGGCCAAGGAGTGGATGATCGACTTCGACGAGACCGGCTCCATCGGCAAGCGCTATCGCCGGGAGGACGAAGTGGGCACACCCTTCTGCATCACCGTGGACTTTGACACCGTGGGCGATGGCGAAAAGGCCGGCGACAACTGCGTCACCGTCCGTGAGCGGGACAGCATGGAGCAGGTGCGCGTGCCTATCAGTGAGCTGAAGGCTTACCTGGCAGAGAGGCTGGCGTACTGATATGAAGCCGAAAAAGCAGCTTGCCCTGGGCACCGTGCTGCTGGCGGTCACCGCTGCCGCCTGCGTAAACCTGGCCAAATGGGCGGGCAAGAAAATCGAGGAGCGGACAAAGAAAAAGAAGTAATATTTATAGCACACAGAGGGACAGGCGCATCGCCTGTCCCTCTGTCTTTTGACCGCCAACCTGTGCTGCCCCGGCTTCTTATTTTCTGCGTAGGGGGCGATGCCCACATCGCCCCGCTGGGTTTTTTCGGCCCTTTCTTTTCTGCATTGCAAGACTCGCCGGCACTACCGCAGCAAAAAACGGACTGAATTCAGTCCGTTTTTGCTTTCACCCTACCCTCCTGGCCTTAGGTATCCGGATGGTGAGCAGGATCTCGTCCTCCGTGTCCTGGCGGCCGCAGGCGGCGTCCACTCCTGCCGAGCGCATGAGGCTCAGGGAGCGGTCCAGGCTGTTGAGGAACAGCCGCACATCCTTGAGGATGAACGTGGGCCGCCGGTGGGGCGGCGTGACCTGGATCTTCCGCAGCAGCAACTCGATGTATTCCTCCGTCTGCGCCACATTCAGCCCCCGGGCGATGATGGTTTTCGCCGCCGCCAGCTGCTCCTCCTCGTCTGCCAGGCGCAGCAGCGCCCGGGCGTGGCGCTCGGACAGATCTCCCTGCTGCAGCAGCTCCACCACGGTGCCGGGCAGGCGCAGCAGCCGCAGCTTATTGGCCACGGCGGATTGGCTTTTGCCCAGCTTCCGGGCCGCTTCTTCCTGGCTCAGGCCCCACCGCTGCACCAGCTGGGCAATGGCCGCTGCCTCCTCCATGTAATTCAGGTCCCGGCGCTGGAGATTTTCCATCAGGGCCAGCAGGGCCGAGTCCTCCTCTCCCACCTGGGCGATGAGGCACGGCAGCTCCTTCAGCCCCGCCAGCTTGGCTGCCCGGAAACGCCGTTCTCCGGCCACCAGCTCATAGTCCCGGCCCCGGGTACGCACCGTGGCAGGCTGCAGGACACCGTACTGGCGGATGCTGTCCGCCAGCTCCGCCAGGGCTGCCGGGTCAAAATCCCGCCGGGGCTGGTGAGGATTGGGCACGATGTGCTCTAAGGGTATGTACCGGACCCGGCTGGAGAGGAAGTCGTTTTTAAGAGTATTTTTCACGTAAACCGCCTCCTTTTTTTTGAATATAACAGAAGCGGGCGAAAAAAATGCGGGAAAACTGTCGGGAAATTCAAAAAATGCCGAGGAGAAGTCCTGCCGTCCCTGCGGCACCTGACGAAATTATAGCAAGCCAGAGGAAAAGCTTGTCAATGTGAGGGGATATATCGCAGGCGGCTGTCCGCTGCCGCACAAAAAAGGAGGACACCAACCGGGTGTCCTCCTTTTGCAGTATTCAGGAAAAATCCGCGCCTTATTTAATAGGCTCGCCGGCGGCCTCCTTGGCCTTGATCTCCTTCATGGCGTCCTTGTGGCTCAGGTTCACGCGACCCTTTTCATCGATCTCCGTGACCTTCACCCACATCATGTCGCCCACCTTGCAGGCGTCCTCCACCTTCTCAATGCGGTGGTCGGCCAGCTTGGAGATGTGCACCAGGCCGTCCTTGCCGGGAGCCAGCTCCACGAAGGCACCGAAGGTCATCAGGCGCACCACGCGGCCATAGTACAGGGCGCCCACCTCGGGCACGAACACGATGTCGTCAATGCACTTCTTGGCGATGGCGCAGCTCTCGGCATCGGGGGAGGCGATGTGGATGGTGCCGTCGTCATCGATGTCAATTTTGGCGCCGGACTCTGCCACGATCTTTTGGATCACGCTGCCGCCCTTGCCGATGACCTCGCGGATCTTGTCCGGGTCAATGTGCAGGGTGACCATCTTGGGGGCGTACTTGCTGACCTCGGGCCGGGGCTCGGCGATACAGGGCAGCATCACCTGGTCCAGGATCTGCACCCGGGCGTCGTAGGTGATGTCCAGGGCATTCTTGATGATCTCCATGGTCAGGCCGTCGTTCTTCAGGTCCATCTGGATGGCGGTGATGCCCTTCTTGGTGCCGGCCACCTTGAAGTCCATCTCGCCGTGGAAGTCCTCCACGCCCTGGATGTCGATGAAGGTGGTGAAGGAGCCGTCGTCGTCCTGGATCAGGCCGCAGGAGATGCCGGCCACCGGGGCCTTGATGGGCACGCCCGCATCCATCAGCGCCAGGGTGGAGCCGCAGATGGAGCCCTGGGAGGTAGAACCGTTAGAGGACACCACCTCGGATACCACGCGGATGGCGTAGGGGAACTCCTCCACCGGAGGAATCACGGGCAGCAGGGCACGCTCTGCCAGAGCGCCGTGGCCGATCTCACGCCGGCCGGGGCTGCGGGCGGGCTTGGCCTCGCCTACGGAGTAGCCGGGGAAATTGTAGTGGTGCATGTAGCGCTTCTCGGTCTCCTCCCAGATGGTGTCCAGCTTCTGATTGGCGGACAGGGTATCCAGGGTGCAGACGGAGAGCACCTGGGTCTGGCCCCGGGTAAACAGGCCCGAGCCGTGGACACGGGGCAGCACGGCCACCTCGGCGTCCAGGGGACGGATCTCGTTCTTCTGGCGGCCATCCACACGGTGACCTGCCAGCAGCCAGGCCTTCACGATCTTCTTCTGGAACTTGTAGGTAAACTCCTCCAGGTACTGGTCCATATCCGGATACTCCTCCAGATACTTCTCGTGCCAGTGCTCGATCATCTCGTTCCAGCGGGCCTCGCGGATATTCTTGTCGTCGGTGTCCATGGCGGCCTTGGCCTCGTCCATGAAGTCGGCAACGATCTTGTCAAACAGCTCCTGGTTGAAGTCGGCGTGGGGATAGTCAAACTTGGGCTTGCCGATCTCGGCGACCATCTGATTGATGAGGGCGATCTGCTTCTGATTCTCCTCGTGGGCCATACGGATGGCCTCAAACATCACATCGTTGGGCACCTCATTGGCGCCGGCCTCGATCATGACTACCTTCTTGCCCGTGGACACCACGGTCACATCCAGGTCGCTGACCTTGCGCTGCTCGCTGGTGGGGTTAAAGAGCAGCTTGCCGTCCACCAGGCCCACCTTCAGGGCGGCCACAGGCCCGTTCCAGGGAATGTCGGAAATGGCCAGGGCGGCGGAGGTGCCGATGAGGGCGGCTACCTCGGGGGAGCAGTCGTGATCCACCGCCATTACGGTGCACATGACGGACACATCGTTGCGGAAATCGGAGGGGAACAGGGGGCGGATGGGCCGGTCGATGACGCGGCTGGTGAGGATGCCCTTCTCGCCGGGGCGGCCCTCGCGGCGGTTAAAGCTGCCGGGGATCCGACCCACGGAGTACATCTTCTCCTCAAAGTCCACGCTCAGGGGGAAGAAGTCGATGCCGTCCCGGGGACGGGGGGCGGCGGTGACGCAGCAGAGCACCCGGGTGTCGCCGTAGCCCACCATCACGGCGGCGTTGGCAAGCTCGGCCAGCTTGCCCACCTCCAGCGTCAGGGGGCGGCCGGCCAGATCCAGCTCATACTTGTGATAGCCGGGGAACTGGCGCTTGGTAATGATCGTTGACATGGTTTTATCTCCTTTTTTAAATTGGATTTCCCTCCGGAGATAAACCCTTTAGCACTTGAAAGCACGTCCCGGATACAAGGCGCAGTTTCAAACGCTAAAGGTGCTGTTTTCTCCGGCGGGATAAATTGATGCGGCGGGTAAATGTGAAAACAGGGTGGCGCAGGAGAGCCTGCACCACCCGGGTTCCTGAAATTATCGACGCAGACCCAGCTTGGCGATCAGAGCACGATAGCGCTCAATGTCCTTCTTGGCCAGATAGTCCAGCAGACGACGGCGCTTACCGATCATCATCTGCATACCGCGGCGGCTGTGGAAGTCGTGGGGATGCACCTTCAGATGGGCGGTGAGCTGGCTGATACGCTCGGTGAGGATAGCCACCTGCACCTCGGGGGAGCCGGTGTCGTTCTCGTGGGTACGGTTGGCCTCGATGATAGAGGTCTTTTGGTCTTTCAGCATCATGGTTTAGTTCCACCTTTCTTTTATGTCTGCCCGCTGTCTGAGTGCCGGGACGGGTGAAGCATCCGCGGGACTAAGGCAAGGGCAATTCATACGCATAGCAGCGTACCATAATAAGATACCACACTCCCCATGGCTTGTAAAGCATGATTTTAAAAAATCGGGAATATTTTTATTGGATGGAAATAGCGTCTGTAGGACAGCCCTCCGCCGCCGCCCGGGCGCTGACCTGCAGATTAGTGGGGATGTCCTCGTCCCGGGCCACCGCCGCCTGTCCCGGCAGCAGGGAAAACACCTCCGGACACACGGACGCGCACAGCCCGCACTGAATGCAGCTTTTCTGATAGACCATAGCCTTCATATTCGACCCTCCTTTATATTAAATATGTAATCCCCAAGAAAACAAAAATTCGTAGGGGCCGATGCCCACATCGGCCCACCTTACCGCACTCCTTGTGACCCCTCCGTAGGGGCGACCCTTGCGGTCGCCCGCAACCTGAGAGGCAACGGGGCGTCGAGGACGCCGCCCCTTACGAAGTTCTATCGGTAAACGGTGCGTAGGGGTCGGCCTACCGGACGACCCGCACCGGGCCTGCACCGCAGCCTCCCGGCAGGGCACGCGGGCCCTGCCCTACAAATATTTTCTGTAGGGCGGGACCCATGTGTCCCGCCGCCCACCGCAGCTCTTGCAAACCTGTCATTGCGAGCCAGTGACCGACGTCACTGGTGTGGCAATCCGTAATACCCCATGCACCAGCCAAAACCCTCCGCAGGGGCGGACGACCCTGTCCGTCCTCTCCATAGTCTCCAATTTTTCTGGTAGGGCGGGCTGCCCTCAGCCCGCCGCCGGATAACCACCGCATCATCGTGGCGGAGTGAGGGCCCACCGCCCACCGCACGATTTGAAACTCGGTGCCACCGGGCCGATGTAGGCATCGGCCCCTACGCACATCACTCCTCCCATCATGCCCGCCGCCGGGCGAAAATATTCCCAGTTTTCCCCCTTGACAGGGGCAAATTGTCATGATATATTAACCGTACTAATACCACTAATACACTAAAAACAAAAGAGGGGAGGAGACGATGTGCTTCATTTGGACTATCGGGACAGCCGGCCCATCCACCAGCAGGTGCGGGATGGGCTGCGACGTCTGATGGTGACCGGTGTGCTGCAGCCGGGGGACCAGCTGCCCTCGGTGCGCAAGCTGGCCACGGAGCTGGCCATCAACCCCAACACCATTCAGCGGGCCATGGCCCAGCTGGAGGCGGAGGGCTTTGTATATTCCGTGGCCGGCCGGGGCAGCTTTGTGGCCGAGGACGGCGACCAAGGCCGGCGCCGCATGGCAGAGCTTACGGAGGGCCTGCACGACACGATACTGGAGCTGCGGCAGCTGGGCATGACAGAGCAGCAGTGGCTGGATCTGTGGAGAGAGGAGGAAGAAAAATGATCGAAGTAAAAAAATTGGTAAAAACCTTTGACGGCTTCACAGCTCTGGACAGCGCCACCCTCACCGTGCCCAAGGGGGCGGTGTACGGTCTGGTGGGCCCCAACGGGGCGGGCAAGTCCACGCTGCTGTGCCACATTACCGGTGTGTATAAGCAGGATTCCGGCCAGGTGCTGGTAAACGGCGTTCCGGTGTTTGAAAACCGCCATGTCAAGGAGCGCATCGTCTCCATTCCCGACGACTGGTTCTACTATAATCAATCCACCATCCGGGAAATGGCCAAGCTCTACGCGGGCATGTATCCCCAGTTTGATGGGGGACGGTTTGAAAAGCTTCGGGAGCTATTTCACTTGCCGGAAAAGAAGCCCATCCGCCGCATGAGCAAGGGTATGCAGCGCCAGGCGGCCTTTTGGATCACCATGAGCTGCCTGCCGGAGTACCTGGTGCTGGATGAGCCGGTGGACGGCCTGGACCCCGTCATGCGCCGGCAGGTGTGGCAGGTGCTGCTGGACGATGTGTCCGCCCGGGGCACCACGGTGCTCCTCTCCAGCCACAACCTCCGGGAGCTGGAGGATGTGTGTGACCATGTGGGCATTATGGATAAGGGAAAGGTGCTTTTAGAGCGCACCCTCTCGGACCTGCAGGATAACACCGTCAAGCTCCAGGTGGCCTACAAAACGGCAGAGGAGCCCACGCTCCCCACGGAGCTGCAGATCCTGCACCGCTCTCAGGTGGGCCGGGTGCATACCTATATCATGCGCGGCAGCAGCGAGGAGATCTGCCGCCGTATGCAGATTACCGACCCCGTGCTGCTGGAGGCCATCCCCCTGACCCTGGAGGAAATTTTTATCTATGAATTAGGAGGTGCGGACGATGCTGCTCACAAAATCCTGCTTTAATCCGGCCCTGCTGCGCAGCGATCTGCGCCGCTGCTGGCCCCTCTTGGCCGGCTATACCTTCCTGTGGTTTTTGATTTTGCCCCTGCGGATGTGGAACGATGTGGATCCCTCGCCGGATGACTTTTTGCTGCAGGCCAGAAGCACTGCCATGGAGATCCTCGGCACGTCCACCACCGCCGCCATCTGGATGAATCTCATTTTCGGCATTATGCTGGCCATGGCCTTGTTTACCTATCTGTCCAGCCCTCGGGGCACCTACGGTATGCACAGCTTTCCTGCAAGCCGTGGCTGCCAGTTCCGCACCCATGTGCTGTGCGGCGTGGGCTGTGTGGCGGTGAGCAATGTGTTGATCTGCCTGCTTTCAGCGCAGAACGGTGTCACCCATTGGGGGGCCAGCCTTTCCTGGCTGGTGTTTTCCCTGGTGACCTTCCTGCTGTTTTTTGCCTTGGGCAGCTTTTGCTGTATGCTCTGCGGCTGGCTCCCGGCCATGGCCGTGGCCTACGGCGCGGTAAACTGCGTGGCCATCTTCTGCCGTATCCTGGCGGACGGTATGTGCAGCATCTTCTACCCCAGCTATAACGACACGGTGTATTCCATGGGCCGGAACAATATTGTGACCTGGCTCACCCCGGTCCTGCGCCTGCACCTGGACCTGCAGGAGATGTACGCAGAGGACGGCACCTTCGTTTTGACCGCCTCCGCATGGAAGAGCCTGCTGGTGTATGGCATCGCGGCCTTGGTGCTGCTGGTTGCCGGCGCCCTGCTCTATCGCATCCGCCGCAGCGAGGCCTCCGGTGACACCCTGGCCTTTCGGCCTCTGCGCCCGGTGGTGCGGTGGGCTGTGGGTCTGCTGGGTGGCCTGGGGCTGGACCTTGTGCTGGCGGAGATGCTCAACTGCACCGGCAATACCCAGGCTCTGCTGGCCTGTATCGTGACCCTGGGCCTGGTGTGCATGATCGGCACGCAGATGCTCATTGCCCGCACGCCCCGAGTCTTTGGCAAGCTCTGGCCGGAGCTGCTGGCCCTGTGCATTGCCCTGGTAGCCCTGTGCCTGTGTATTCGGGCGGATGTGTTCGGCTATGAGCGCCGTGTTCCCCAGGTCAGCCAGGTGGAGTCTGTGGGAATCTATCAGCGGTCCATCTACCGAAGCACGGCAAAAATCACCGACCCGGAGGAAATCGGCGCCATTGTCCAGGCCCATCGCTACCTTGCTGGCCGCGCTGCCGGGGAGAACCGTACCCCTGACTCGTCGGAGATAAACACCATCTACATCACCTACAATCTGAAAAACGGCGGGACCCTCTCCCGGAAGTACCAGCTGCGCAGTGAGGATCTCACTGCTGTCCGGGCCATGCTGGAATCGGAGACCTTCCGCCGCAGCCTGGTGCTGGACGATACGGGCATGACCGCAGAAAAGCTTATCCACGGCTACATCGGCTATCCCAACAAGGACATGGACCGGGAGCTGTCGGCCCAGGAGTGTAGGCTCCTGTATCAGACGCTTTTGGAGGACATCGCCCACATGAATATGCTGGACCCCGACCTCTATGTCTATCAGGACACCGTACTCCAAATCATGCTGGATAGCGATGAAAGAACCGTATCCACCAGACTCAATCCCCAGTGTACCCGCACCCTGGCCCTCCTGCAGGAGTGGGGCATAATCAGCTCTCCCGGGGAAGCCTTCAACGCCACGGACGAGGGGGATGCGGAGGATACCATAGCATATTCCGGCGGTATGCCCAATATCGCCATCGCCTGACCCCAAAGCCCCGCCCACCTGGCGGGGCTTTTTCCTCCCCTGTGTTATTATTCCTGCCCCTTCTCTGCCTTTTCACGGAAAAAATCGCACCAAATACCCAAAATTTATACTATCCTCGTATTGAAAATCAATTACCGCCGCTTTATAATGGTAAAAAAGCTCCCGGGAGGAGAGACCATGAACGAGATTTTTGTAACCGGCCACCGCAATCCGGATACGGATTCCATCGTGGCGGCCATGTCCTATGCCGCCCTGCGCAACGCCCTGGGCGACCGGCAGTATGTTGCGGCGCACCTGGGACACATCAGCGATGAAACAAACCGTATGCTCAAGCATTTTGGCTTTAACGAGCCCATGGCCATCCGCACGGTCCGCACCCAGGTCCGGGACCTGGAGTATGACACGCCCCCCTGCCTCAGCTCCTCCGTCACCATGGATCGGGCCTGGCATGTGATGCGGGAACAGCGCATTTCCGCCGTCCCCGTGGTGAATGACGATGGCACTCTGTACGGCATGCTCTCTGCCGGAGACATCGCTACCTTCAGCATGGAGACCTTGGTGGACAGCCAGGTGGAGGAGCTGCCGGTGTTTAACCTGGTCAGTGTACTGGAGGGGCGCATCGTCAACGAGGGCGGCAGCGTGCCCACCAATATCAGCGGCAGCGTTGTGGTGGCTATGCCCCAGGCCGCGGAGAACCTGCGCTTTTCCGGCAGAAACAATATTGTCCTGGTGGCCAGCCAGCCGGATATGATCCAGCGGGCCCTGGATCAGCATGTCAGCTGCCTGATCATCTGCCGTGCGGATGTTGATCCCGCGCTGGAGGATTATGCCGGCAATACCTGCATCATATCCACGCCCTTTACTGCCGGCCGCGCCTGCCGCCTGATTTACCAATCTATCCCCATTTCCCGGCCCTGCCAGCGGGGGGAGATCGTTTGCTTCCACCTGGACGATTATATTGACGACGTCCGGGAGGTGGTGCTCAAGAGCCGCTACCGCAGCTACCCCGTGCTGGACGAAAACGAAAAAGTCGTGGGCACCCTGTCCCGGTATCATTTGCTGCGCCCCCGGCGCAAGCAGGTGGTGCTGGTGGACCACAACGAGTTTGCCCAATCCGTGCCGGGCCTGGATCAGGCGGAGATTTTGGAAATCATTGACCACCACCGCCTGGCGGACATCCAAACCGCCCAGCCCATACATGTGCGCAATGAGCCCGTAGGCAGCACAAATACCATCATCGCCGCCATGTATCAGGAGCACGGTGTCATCCCCTCCGGACCCATGGCCGGGCTTATGGCGGCGGCCATTCTGTCCGACACGGTGATGTTCAAGTCGCCCACCTGCACCAAGCGGGATATCTCCATGGCTGAGCGTCTGGCTCGCATTGCCAATATCAAGCTGGACGATCTGGGCAAGGAGCTGTTTGCCTCCGTCAGCCCGGATAAGCCGGTGCAGGAGATGATCGCCTCAGACTTCAAGGAGTTCCATATCGCCGAGCAGGTGCTGGGCGTGGGGCAGATCACCTGCCTGGACTCTCTGGACATCATGAGCCGCAAGGAGGAGCTGCTCCGGGAGATGAACCGCATCCGGGACGAGCACCACTACGACATGGTACTGCTGATGCTCACGGATGTTCTGCTGGAGGGCACGCAGCTGCTGTATGTAGGCAGCGACGATGCCATCCGCAACGCCTTCTCGGTGGAGCCCAAGGACAACACCCTGTTCCTGCCCGGCGTCATGAGCCGCAAAAAGCAGATCATCCCCATGCTCACTGCCCTGTGGGGCTAAAAATTCCTGGCGAAAAAACTTCGTTTTTTCTGCCAAAAGGCTTGCACCCCGCTGCGCGCATAATTTTAGGCCTTTGGCCCAAAATTCCACACTTGCGGGCTGAGAGGTATTTTTCCCCACGCGCATGTCGCGGTGAAAAATGATCCCAATTTTTCGCGTCTGCGGACGCGAACTCTGCGAGGCTTTTTGCCCTTTATCAGAACTAAAAACTCCCGGAAACGAATTCCGGGAGTTTTTTTAAAATTTTTTCCGGTTCCTGTAAGAAACACGCCCCGATGGTGTCTATAAAAGTGAAAGGCCAAAGGGAAAGAGGGGAGAGGACTATGGACGATGCCGCCATTGTGGCGCTGTTTTGGGCCCGGGATGAGCGCGCCATCCCGGCTGCGGCGGAAAAATACGGTGCCTACTGCGCCGGCATCGCCGGAAGTATCCTGCCCGACCGGCGAGACACGGAGGAGTGCGTCAGCGACACCTATCTCCGGGCGTGGAGCGCCATGCCGCCCCACAGACCTGCGATGCTTGCGGTATTTTTGGGCCGGATCACCCGGAACCTGGCCCTGAACCGGCTGCGCAGCGCCGCCGCGCAGAAGCGGGGCGGCGGAGGAGCAGAGGCGGTTTTTGAGGAGCTTCAGCACATCGTCTCCGACCGGGACACCCCCGAGATAGCTCTGGACCGCCGGGAGCTGGTGGCCGCTATCAACGACTTTCTCGCCGCCCTCCCGGAGACCAAGCGCCGGATTTTCGTCTGCCGCTACTGGTATTTTGACAGCGTGCCCGACATCGCCAAGCGTTTCTCCCTCTCGGAAAATCATGTCTATGTCACCCTCCACCGCCTGCGCACGCAGCTGCGCCGCCGCCTTTCGGAAAGGGGCTTTATGCTATGAAAAAAGAAGATTTTTCCCTGGTCCTGGGAGACATCCGGGATGACTTTGTGGCCCGGGCCCATGAACCCGTCCGCCCCCGCCGGGCCGCACCAAATCGGCGCCGCTGGTGTGCGGCGGCCTGCCTGTGTCTGGTCACGGCCACCGCCGTGCTGCTGACGGCCCGCTACCTGCCGCTGAAAGATTATAAGGACGGAGACACGAACTATTCCCCCAGCCAGCCCATCACAAACTACCAAATCGGCGTCGAAGCCTGCTACAAGGCCCCGGACCCCGGCGAGTATTTCTGCTTTGTGGAGGTCAACGCCGCCCGAAAGCAGTACGCGGGCCGGGATGTAAAGTTCCTTTTAGAAATGGATGTATTCCAAAATGGGGAACAGGTAGCCGCCGGAAGCCTGGGCGGTGAATTTAAGCGTTTGGCCGCCCTGGGCTATGACCTCCGCCTGGTGAATTTACAGGAACAGGACGAAGACCTGATCATCACCTGGCCCATCGCAGTGGGGCTGTTCACCGAGGAGCAGATTCGAAATTTTCCCGTAAATTCCGAGTATGGCTACGCTTTCCGCTTCCCCACCAACCCCGACGGTACCCCCGTTCAAATAGAGGAACCCAATCTCATTACCGCCGCCGATGTCTCATCATTGCCGCCCACCGGCACCCTGTCCACGCCATAAGAGCAGGCACCCCCCGCACCCACCGGCCATGCTTAGGGGCGGAGTTCTGCCCCGCCCGCCATACCGCACTTCTTGTTCCCCCCGTAGGGGGCGGCGTCCTCGACGCCCCGCTTTACCGCGCTCCTTGTGCCCGTCCGTAGGGGCGACCCTCGCGGTCGCCCGCGGGAGAGGCAGAGCCCCTCCCCTACGCACCACAAGGAACGCGCCGAGCCGGGCGGACAGGGTCGTCCGCCCCTACAAAATAATGCCGTGTAGGGCGGGACCCATGTGTCCCGCCGTCCCACCGTACCCCTTGCAAAAAGCCCGTCATTGCGAAGCCAGTGCGCACACTGGCTGTGGCAATCCGTACTCCTAAAAGGCTCCCCTACGACCCGCTGCCCTACACGCAAAATCCCCTCCGGAAGCCGCGGCTTCCGGAGGGGATTCTTATGCCCAATTTCAATTTTTCCTTAAAACGCCACGCCGCCGATCAGCGCCACCAGGCACAGCACCAGCGCCAAGGGCACATACACATACCGCCCCACGCTGTACCACAGGGCGCCCCGGGTCTTGTGGCTGCCGGTGTTGACGGCCGTCAGCAGGTCGTCCTTCTTCATCACATAGAACCAGGATACCGCACCCAGGGTGGCCCCGATGGGGATGATGTAGATGGAAACCAGATCCATCCAGGTGCCCCACTTGGCGATGGGCTCCATAAACAGGCCGATGCCCAGGCACAGTGCGCACAGGATGGCCAGGGCCGCCGTGCGGCTCAGCTTGGGGAATTTGTGCATCAGCGACTCCACCACCGCCTCAAACATGTTCTGCAGGGAGCTGATTCCCGCAAAAATCATGGCCACATACAGGATGATGGCAAACAGCCGGCCCAAGGGGATATCCTGCAAAATGGTGGGCAGGGTCACAAACAGCAGCCCCGGGCCCGCACCCACATCCAGGTTATAGGAGAAGCAGGCGGGGATGATGACCAGCGCCGCCACCACCGCTGCAATGGTGTCAAACAGCGCCGTCCGCTGGGCCATGTGTACCACATCCTCCTCCTTGGACAAATACGCACCGTACACGATCATACCGCTGCCCGTCACCGACAGGGAGAAGAAGGCCTGGCCCATGGCCCAGATCCAGATCATGGGATCCTTCAGTGCCGCCCAGTTCGGTGTGAACATAAAGCGATAACCGGCGGAGGAGCCGGGGAGAAGTGCTACCCGCACCGCCAAAACCAGGAAAATGATGAAGAACACAGGCATCATGATCTTGTTGGTTTTTTCAATGCTGCGGGCGCCCAAATACAGGGTCAGCAGCGTGCCCACCACCACAATGATATGGTAGGGGACCACGGAAAAGGGTGTGGAGGAGAACGCGCCAAACCAGGCCGCGGTGTCGGTGGTCATCAGCGTGCCCGCCACGGAGTCCACCAGCGCCTTGAGAATATAGGTTACGATGACCGCGTATCCCAGGGCGATGCACAACGACCCCGCCAGGGGCAGCCAGCCCAGAAGCCCGCCGGCCTTGCCCATGCTCTTGCTGCGGGTGGCCCAGGCGTTTTCATAGGCGCCCAGGGTGCCGGTCCCGGCCCGGCGGCCCATGGCAAACTCCGCCGGCAGCCCCACATAGCTGAAAATGAATACGAACAGCAGGTAGATCAGAAGAAATGCGCCGCCGCCGTTGCTGCCCAGCTTGTTGGGGAAGCCCCACACATTGGCCATGCCCACGGCGGAGCCCACCGAGGCCAGGATAAAGCCCCAGCGGGTGCCGAAATTCTTGGTGTTTTTCTGTTTCATTGCTTCTCCCGTCCGGCCGCAAAAAATCCGCCCCGGAAAAGCTTCCGGCGCTGCGGCTCTTTTTATTTTTGCCTGCTCCCCAGGCGTTTCCTCAAACTGTTCACATTTTAGCGCATTGCACCGTAAAAGTCAAGGAGCCCCGCTGCAAACCGTTCAGAAACCGTAAATTTACCATTGCCATACCCGGGAGTATCGGTGGATCCATTTGGGATAAGCTGTCCTGCTTCGCTCTGCCCATGGCATCTGTCGCCGTTTTGATGCGGCTGCTTTGGGCCTTAGCCGAGGCCGCCCACGGCGGCCTCAGCTAAGGCTGTTGACCGCCCCGCACCTTACCTCCGGCGGCTTTTGTTCCCCACGCTTAATAGATCACGCCATATTTTTTTCGCAGCGTTTCCAGCCGCTCCTCCGGTACCGGCCCCTCATACAGCGCCCGGCCCTGATAGACTCGCAGCGCAGCCTCCAGCACATCCCCGTCATCGCACACCAGGCACAGGGGCTTTTGGATCATGTACTGCACGTCCGCCAGGGCCTCCGCGTCTGCCGGGCTTGTCAGTGCCACAGCCACCATAGGCTCGTCCCCGTCCATGGCCTCCAGCAGATCGTCCTCCAGGCTCTCCGTCACGGCGATCACCGCTCCGTGCCTGGCATCCACCGGCAAATACATGGGCAGCTTTTCCGTGGCCGCCGGGAGAAACGCCGTGTGCTGCGGCGCGGGAGGCGTGATCTGCGCCCCGTCCAGAGCTTTTTTTAGTGCCGCAATGTGCCCTGCATCCGTGCCGCAGCAGCCGCCGAAGATGGCCACCCCTGCCTGCAGAAATTCCGGCACCAGGGCCGTGAATTCCTCCGGCGGGCAGTGATATACCGCCTTGCCGTCCACGATCTGGGGCATCCCGGCGTTGGGCTTGGCGATCAGCGGCACCCGTGCATATTCCCGCAGCCGCTTTAGCTGCGGCAGCATCTCCCGGGGCCCGGCGGAGCAGTTGAGGCCGAAAGCGTCGATGCCCATACCCTGGAGCACCGTCAGCGCCGCTGTAATGTCCGTTCCGGAGATGCTGCGGCCATTTTCATCGCAGGTGAAAGTGACCAGGATGGGCTTTTCGCTGACATTACGCACAGCCAGCACCGCTGCCCGGGCATCGGACAGGGTCATCATGGTCTCGATGACATACAGGTCCACCCCGGCCTGCTCCAAGCCTGCCGCCTGATCCGCATAAATGTCTACCAGCTCCTCAAAGGACGCCTGGCCCATGGGCGCCAGAAACAGCCCGGTGGGGGAGAGATCCCCGGCTATCAGGGCCCGGCCCTCTGCCGCCTTTTTCGAGAGTTCCGCCAGGCGGCGGTTATAGTCCGCGGTTTTGTTGAAGATCCCGTGCTCCTCCAGCTTTTGGCGGTTGGCACCAAAGCTGGGGCAGTAGAGCACCTGGCTCCCGGCCTGCACATACCCGCGCTGGATATCCGCAATGGCCTCCGGGTGGGCCAGCACCCACTCCTCGGCACTTACGTCGCCGGTAAAGCCCCGTTTTTGCAGCTCGGTGCCCGTAGCGCCGTCCAGGATCAGGGGGAATTGAATTTGCATAATGCGTCCTCCGTTTCATTGATTATTCATAGAAGAGCCCCGGATAGGGCATGGAAAAGAGTTCCGTTATTTTCCGATTTCCCGGCGCAGGTTTTTACACCGGGGAAGTGCGGGATACTTGACACAAGCAATTACCATTATTATACTGTACTATACTGTAGTTGGCTTGCCTACTATAATTTTTAGCAATCTCGGCAGGCTTTGTCAAGAGGGGGGAGGGTGCCAATGGAGCGGCTGATGACTTTGGCGAAAGAAAACGGCTTTTCCCATTGGGCGCCGGCGAACCTCTCGGCCTTCCGGCCCCTGCCCTCCGTGCGGGAGATGTGCGCGGCGGACCGCTGCGGACAGTACGGCAAAAACTGGGCCTGTCCGCCGAGGTGCGGCTCCTTGGCCCGGGCAGAGGAGGAGATTCGCCGGTGCCGCAGCGGCGTTCTGGTGCAGACCACCGGTTCCTTGGCCGATGAATTTGATTACCAGGGTATGCAGCGCCTGGCCCGGCAGCACAAAAAAGCCTTTGAGAGCTTTGCCCGGCAGGCCCGGCTGCTGCATCCGGACTGCCTGGCCCTTACGGCAGGGGCCTGCACCCTTTGTCGCCGATGCACCTGCCCATCGGCCCCTTGCCGCTATCCGGCCAGGCGGCTGTCGTCCATGGAGGCCTATGGCCTGTGGGTCAGCGATATATGCCGCCAATCGGGCCTGGAATATAATTACGGCGCACAGACCATGACCTATACGGCCTGTGTACTCTGCCGGGAGGAGTGAAACGCTATGCAAACCCCTAAGGAAATTTTTTTGGAGCTGCTGCAGCCGGATGGTCACCCGGAGCGCATTCTCAAGCAATATGAGGCCCTGCATATGTGCCTCAATGACCCTATTAACACCTACCTGCGGGGAAACCGCCGCCGGGGCACCGTCAGCCGGGACCGCTGGGGCACCACCATCAGCTTTCCGGAGGATGCGCCGGGTGCTATCCCCGTCCATACCGATGACCTCACCGTCTGCCCGGATGTAACGCGCTGGGAGGAGACGGTCCACGCCCCGGACCTGGCGGCCAACTGCACCCGGGGCTGGGAGGCCTGCCGCACCGCCGCCCGCTCTGCCGTCGGGGAGGAAAAGCTCCTGGCGGGCTTTATGGGCACGGGCATTTTTGAGCAGTGCCACTTCCTCATGGGCTTTGAAAACACCCTCACCGCCCTCTATGAGCATCCGGAGGAAATGCACCGGCTCATCGACTACATCACCGACTACCGCCTGGGCTATGTAAAGCTGCTTATAGACAATCTGCACCCGGATGTGATCTTCTCCCATGATGATTGGGGCACCAAGGACGCCCTGTTCATGCACCCGGATATGTGGCGGGAATTCTTCAAGGAGCCCTACCGCCGCTTCTATGGCTATATCCGCTCACGGGGGTGCATCGCCGTCCACCACGCCGACTCCTACCTGGCGCCCATTGTGGACGACATGGCCGAGATCGGCATCCAGGTCTGGCAGGGGGTCCTGCCGGAAAACGACATCCCCGCTCTCCAGCGGCACCTGGGGGGCAAATTGGTGCTCATGGGCGGCATCGGCGCAGCCATAGACCGCGCAGACGCCACGCCGGAGGAGATACGCTCCTACACCGAGGACACCCTGTGCGCCTGTGCGCCCGGGGGCCACTTCATCCCCTCCATCACCTACGGCCTCCCCGGCGCCGTCTATCCTCATATCGACCGGTATATCGATGAGACCATCGATGCCTACAACGCCCGGCTCCACCTGCCGACCTTTAACCTGCCGCCGGTGCCCCGGCGCAGTTTTGCCCCGCAAAAAGCAAAAACGGCTGCCCCAAAGGTCGAGACGGGGGCCGGCGACATTCTTTCCGCCTTGGCCGGAGTTCTCAAGCGGGGCCAGCAGAAGAAGGTGCTGGCTCTTACGGAGCAGGCCCTTTCCCTGGGCATAGATGCCCAAGCCATCCTCTCCGGCGGATTGATCCGGGGCATGAACGAGCTGGGGGAGGATTTTTCCGCCAGCCGGGCCTTTGTGCCGGAGATGCTCATGGCGGCCCGATGCATGGCCGCCGCCACAGCGCTGCTGAAGCCCCATATGGTGGACGCAGCCGGCGCCCGGCAGACCATCGGCTCGGCCTGCATCGGTACCGTCCGGGGCGACATGCACGACATCGGAAAAAACCTGGTGAAAATCATGCTGGAGGGCAGCAATATCCAGGTGTATGATTTGGGGGCCGACGTGCCGCCGGAGGAATTTATTCACGCAGCCCGGGAGCATCACTGCGACATCATCGCCTGCTCGGCTCTACTGACCACCACCATGCAGCAGATGCGCCAGGTGGTGGACCTGGCCCGGGAAGCCGGCATCCGGGATCGGGTGTGTATTATGGTGGGCGGTGCGCCCATCAGCCAGAGCTTCTGCGATGAGATCCATGCGGACCTCTACACTCCTGACGCTGCCTCCGCCGCCCGGGCCGCCGTAGACCGGCTGACCCATCCGGCAAAATGAAACAGAAAGGAGCGTATCCTATGAAATACGCACTGATTAACGGCATCCTGCTGGACGGCACGGAGACCATGCAGCCCCGGCCGGGCCTGAGCATCCTTGTAAACGGTGACCGGATCGAGGCCATCGTCCCCGCCGGAACAGAGGGATCAGATTATGAAAGGATCGACCTGGCCGGCGGCTATGTGATGCCGGGGCTTATTAACCTCCATGTCCACCTGCCCGCCTCGGGAAGGCCCACTGTCAAGCAGAAGGACACGAAAAGGATCGTCCGTCTGATGACCAGCAATGCCCTCCTCCGGGCCATCACCTTCCGGGTCTGCGCAGGCTATGCCAGGACGGAACTGCTCTCCGGCGTGACCACCCTGCGCTCCGTGGGCGGCATCCAGGCGGTGGACTCCTGCCTGCGGGATAAGATCCTCTCCGGCAAGGCTGTGGGCCCCCGGATTTTGGCGGGTAACATGGCGGTGTCCGTGCCCGGGGGACACATGGCCGGATCCCTGGCCTATGAAGCTACCTCTCCGGAGGCGGCGGCGGCTCTGGTGCGAAAAATCGCAGAGGATAAGCCCGATCTTATTAAGCTGATGATCACCGGCGGTGTGCTGGATGCCAAGAGCAAGGGCGAGCCCGGGGAGCTGAAAATGTCCCCGGAGGTGGTGAAGGCCGCCTGTGACCAGGCCCATGCCCTGGGTCTGCCGGTGGCCGCCCATGTAGAGAGTCCCCAGGGGGTCCGGGTGGCCCTGGAGGGCGGGGTGGACACCATTGAGCACGGCGCCAAGCCCGATGAGGAGATATTGCGCCTGTTCAAGGAGCGCCATGCCTGCCACATCGCCACCATTTCCCCGGCTCTGCCCTACGCCATGTTTGACCGCAGCGTCACCGGTGCATCGGAAACGGAGCAGTACAACGGTAAGCTCGTCATGGACGGCATCATCGACTGCGCCAAGGCATGCCTGAAAAACGGCATCCCCGTGGGCCTGGGCACTGACACCGGCTGCCCCTACATCACACACTACGACATGTGGCGGGAGGTCTATTACTTCCACAAGCTCTGCAATGTCTCCAATGCCTTCGCTCTGCATACGGCCACCCTGGGCAACGCCCGGCTGGTGGGCCTGGGGGAGGAGACCGGCTCCCTGGAGCCGGGCAAGTGTGCAGACCTCGTCGTTACAGGGGGAAATCCCCTGGAGGATATGAAGGCCCTCCGCCATATGGACCTGGTCATGGCTCGGGGTAACCTCTACCGCAGCCCGAAGGTCAAGAAAATGGAAAAAGCCGAGCGCGAGCTGGATAAATTCCTGTAACATAGAAATAAACGGATCAAGGCACCCTCTGCAAAGAGGGTGCCTTGGTTTTTGGGGGAAAATGTGCCGCGCTTCAGGGGCGCCAGCCCATAGATTTGCTGATCTCCCCGGCGGTGTGCAGCAGCTTGGGGGCAAATCTCTCAATGGTGGCATCGGTCATCCGGACCGACAGGCCGGAAATACTCATGGCACCTACGGGCATGCCGTTCCAGTTGAAAATAGGGGCCGCAACACACCGGACGCCCAGATCGTGCTCCTCGTCATCAATGGCGTAGCCGCGCTGACGAATGAGAGCCAGATCCGCCTGCAGATCCTCCCAGGTGGCGATGGTCTTGGGGGTGAAGCGGACGACCTGGGTCTGCTCCCAAATGGTGCGCACCTCCTTCTCGGGCAGGTAGGCCATGATGCTTTTTCCCACGCCGGTGCAGTACATGGGGTTGTGCAGGCCCACGGAGGAGGTGATATTGATGGGGCGGGAAAAGGGCTCAAACTTGTACAGGTAGACCACCTCGTTCCCGTCTCGCTCCACCAGGTGGATCACCTCCTTGACCTCGTTGGACAAGACCTCCAAAATGGGCTTTGACGCGGTGAACAGGTCCAGAACGGAGGATACCCGGCGGGAGATCTCATACAGCCGCAGGGTCAGGCGGTATTTCCCGCTTTCCGGGTCCTTGCGCGCATAGCCTCGACCCACCAGCGATGCCAGCAGCCGGTGGGCGGTGCTGGCGTGGAGAGAGGTGGCCGCCGCCAGCTCCGACAGGGCGAGGCCCTGGGGCGCAGCGGACAGCGCCTCCAAAATGTCCAATACACGATCAATGGATTGGACGGAATTGTTGTTGTCTTTCATGGGCAATCCTTTCCACATTATGAAAATACATACATATCATACCCCCTTTTTTGGCGTTTTGCAACATGAATCCCATAGATTTTTTGGCAAAATTGCGGGATTGACATTTTCTTATCATGCGATAATAATATAAACAAGATTTCACAGTGCGATAATAAATTTCACATTGTGAAATTAAAGATGAGTGAGAAAAAATAACACAAAGAGGAGGACCTGTTATGAGTGAAGCAAAAGCTAAGAAGAAAAAGCTTAGCATCCCCGTAAAGCTGGCCATTGCCCTGGTGCTTGGCGTGGTCGCCGGCCTGATCTTTAAGGAGAAGGCCTCGTATGTTGCCTTTATCGGCACATTGTTTATCCGCCTGCTGAAAATGTGCGTGTATCCCCTGGTGCTGTTCAGCATCATCGCCGGTATCGCCAACGTGGCTGACATTGTCAAGCTAAAGAAAATCGGCGGCCAGTTCCTGCTGTATACCTTCCTCAGCTCCGCCATCGCCGGTGTGCTGGGCTGCCTGGCTGTCACCATCAGCGGCGCCGGCAAGGGCCTGGTCCTGCAGGAGACTGTGGACGAAAGCGTCCAGCAGGTCAACATGGTCGAGAGTGTTGTGGAGTGGGTCCCCGATAACGTATTTGCCGCTCTCTCCAACGGCACCCTGGTCCAGATCATCGTTTTCGCTATCTTCTTCGGTATCATGATCACCCAGATGCGCAAGAACAGCAACGCTGTGGATCTGGTGGCCATGGTGGTGGAAGGCTGCAACATCATTATGCAGAGAATGGTCGAGGTCATCATGACGGTGGCTCCCTACGGCGTGTTCTGCCTGATCGCCAACCTGGTGGGTACTACCGGCGTTCAGAACCTGAAGGAGATCTTCAGCCTGGTGCTGACTATGTGGGGCGGCTCCCTGGTGCACATGCTGGTGTTCCTGCCCCTGCTGCTCCGCCTGTATGGCCGCGTCAACCCCATCAAGTTCTTCAAGAACATTGTTTCCGTCATCCTCATGGCTTTCTCCACCCAGTCCAGCGCAGCTACCCTGCCTGTGACTATGGAGGTCTCCAAGGAAAAGAACGGCGTGCCTGACGACGTGGTGAACCTGTGCGCCGCTCCCGCCGCTACCATCAACATGGACGGCGCTGCCATTGAGTACACCGTTTACACCCTCTTCGCGGCACACGCCTTCGGCGTACACTTCAGCGTGTGGCAGATCATCTTCATGGTCGTCATGTGCGTGGTCTGCTCCGCCGGTGCAGCCGGCGTTCCCGGCGGCGGCATCGTGATGTGCTCCATCTGCCTGGCTACCATGGGCCTGCCCAATGAGGAAGTCACCGCGATGGTGGCCGGCGTCTATGTCCTGCTGGATGTGGCTTCTACTACCCTGAACGTCACCGGCGACTGCTGCGGCATGGTGTGCATTGCCAACCGCCTGGGCATCCTGGACAAGGAAAGATTCAACGCCTGATACTTACCCCCTCACAATAGAAGCGACACCACACGCTGCCGCACCGGAATCTGCATGAGGCATTGCTGCCATGCGGCGTGACCGGGTGACCAAGGCTCCGTGTGGTGTCGCGTTTGTCTCTCAACAACTCCCCCGGTAAAACCGAAATAGAAAGGATAGAGATCGCTATGTCATTCATTTCCAATAAGAGTCAGAAAACGCCCCATTCCGTTATCCGCGAGATGTTCGCCCTGCAGACGGGGCTGGATAATGTCATCAGCTTCGCCCTGGGCGAGCCGGATTTCACCGCCCCTCAGCACGTCATCGACGCGACGGTGGCTTCCCTGCAGCGGGGCGAGACGCACTATACCCCCAACGCGGGCATCCCGGCTCTGCGGCAGGCGGTGTCTGATCTTTACAAGAGACGTGGCCTGGACTATAAGCCCAGCGAGGTCCTCATCGGCGCCGGCGCCATCAGCATGCTGAACCTGGCCTGCACCGCCATGCTGGATATCGGCGACGAGGTTCTGGTGCCGGATCCGGGCTGGGCCAACTATGTGGGCCTGATGATGCAGGTGGGCGCGGTGCCTGTGCCTATCCACCTGAAGGAAGAAAACGGCTTCATGTACGATGTGGCTGACCTGCAGGCGGCCCTTACGCCCAAGACCAAGATGATCCTGCTGAACTCCCCGTCCAACCCCACTGGCGGCGTGGCCAGCGCCGACAACCTGCGCCAGATCGCAGACTTTGCCAAGGCAAACGACCTGTATATCCTCACCGATGAGATCTACCGTGAGCTGCTGTGGGACGATGAGCCCTACACCAGCATCGCCGGCTTCCCCGGCATGAAGGAGCGCACCGTGGTGGTGGACGGCTTCTCCAAGACCTACGCCATGACAGGCATGCGCCTGGCCTGGGCGGTGGCGCCGGAGGAGGTCATCGTGGTGATGACCAAGCTGCTGGAGAACGTGCTGTCCTCCGTGAACGAGGGCATGCAGTGGGGCGGCGTGGCTGCGCTGAACGGCAGCCAGGAGTGCGTGGAGGAGATGAAGCGCCAGTATCGCCGCCGCCGTGAGATCATTGTGGAGGGCCTCAACGATATGAAGGGTGTCAGCTGCCTGATGCCCAAGGGCGCATTTTACGCCTTCCCCAACATCTCCAAGCTGGGCATCCCCTCCCGGGAGTTTGCCATGCGGCTGCTGAAGGAGAAGCATGTGGTGGTGGTGCCCGGCACCGGCTTCGGCGAGGGCGGCGAGGGCTTCGTCCGCCTGGCCTATGCCACCAGCGAGGACAATATCCGCGAGGGCCTGCGGCGCATGAAGGAATTCGTCGAGAGCCTGTAACAGAAAGGAAAATGTCATGAGCAAGAAAAACTATGTGGTCATGGACGGCAACACCGCCGCTGCCCATTGCGCCTATGCCTTTACCGAGGTGGCGGCCATTTACCCCATCACGCCGTCGTCCCCCATGGCGGAGAAGGTGGACGAGTGGTCCGCCAAGGGGAAGAAAAACCTCTTTGGCACCCCGGTGGATGTGATCCAGATGCAGTCCGAGGCCGGCGCCGCCGGCACCTGCCACGGCTCCCTTCAGGCCGGCGCCTTGACCACTACCTTTACCTCCTCCCAGGGCCTGATGCTGATGATCCCGGCGATGTACGCCATGGGCGGCCAATTCCTGCCCAGCGTCATGCACATCGCCTCCCGAGTGGTCACCAGCAACCACCACTCTATCTTCGGCGATCATACGGACTTCATGACCTGCCGCACCACAGGCTATGCCATGCTCATGTCCGCCTCCCCTCAGGAGGCTATGGATCTGGCGGCTGTGGCGCATCTGAGCGCCATCGGCGCCAAGTACGCCTTCATGCACTGCTTTGACGGCTTCCGTACCAGCCACGAAATGCAGCGCATCGAGGCTCTGGACTATGAGGACCTGCGGGGCCTGGTGGACTATGACGCCCTGAAGGCCTTCCGCTGGCAATCCCTGAATCCGGAGCATCCCACCAACCGCGGCAACAACGTCAACCCCGACGTGTACTTCCAGTGCAAGGAGGGCGCCAACGTCAAGGCGGCCACGGTGCCCGGCACCGTCCGGCATTATATGGACGAGATCAATAAGCTCACCGGCCGGGACTATAAGCTCTTTAACTACTACGGCGCCCCCGATGCCGAGGAAGTGGTGGTGGCCATGTGCTCCGTCACCGAGGCTCTGCGGGAAACCGTGGACTATCTCAACGCCCAGGGGCGCAAGGTGGGCATGGTGCAGATCCACCTGTACCGCCCCTTCTCCGTGCCGGATTTCTCTGCCGCCATCCCCGCCACCTGCAAGCGCATCGCTGTGCTGGACCGCAGCAAGGAGACCGGCTCCGTAGGCGAGCCCGTGTACCTGGATGTGGTCACGGCGCTGAACCAGGCGGGTCGGGGCAACATCCGCGTGGTGGGTGGCCGCTATGGCCTCAGCAGCAAGGACACTACCCCCGGTCAGCTCATTGCTGTGTACGATAACCTGCGCCAAGAGATTCCTAAGAACAGCTTTACCATCGGCATTTGCGACGATGTGACCCACACCTCCCTGGACTATGAGAATGTGGAGTTCCCCCATCCCGGCGAAATTTCCTGCAAAATCTGGGGCCTGGGCGGCGACGGCACTGTGGGCGCCAACAAGAACGCCATTTCTACCATCGGATTGGTGGCCAACAAGTATGCCCAGGCGTACTTCTCCTATGACTCCATGAAGTCCGGCGGCCTGACCCAGAGCCACCTGCGCTTCGGTGATGCGCCCATCCGCAGCACGTACCTGGTGTCCTCCGCGGATTTCGTGGCCTGCCACGCCCCCACCTATGTGAAGAAGTATGACCTTACCGAGGATCTGAAGGACGGCGGCACCTTCCTGCTCAACTGCCCCTGGCCCGTAGAGGAGCTGGAGAGCCAGCTGCCTGCCAAGATGAAGCGTGACCTGGCCCGCAAGCATGCCAGGTTCTACATCATCGATGCTGCCAAGCTGGCCGGTGAGATCGGCCTGGGCAAGCATACCAATAACATCCTCCAGGGCGCGTTCTTCGCGCTGACCAAGGTCATCCCCATGGATGTGGCCGTGGAGGATATGAAAAAGAACAACTACGCCACCTACTTCAAGAAGGCCGGACAGAAGATCGTGGATATGAATGACAAGGCCGTGGATGTGGGCGTGCATGCCGCCGTAAAGGTGGACGTCCCCGCATCCTGGGCCGATGCCCAGGACGCTCCCGCCCCCCAGGTGGAAGCCACGCCCTTCGTAAAGGAGATCGTCATGCCTATGGATCGCCAGCAGGGCGATAAGCTGCCGGTGTCCGTGTTCCAGAAGCACGGCGTGCTGGACGGCACATGGGAAAACGGCACCTCCGCCTATTCCAAGCGCGGCGTAGCCACCTCCGTGCCCAAGTGGGATGCGGCGGCGTGCATCCAGTGCAACCGCTGCGCCATGAGCTGCCCCCATGCGGCCATCCGCCCGGTGCTGCTGACAGAGGAGGAGAAGGCATCCGTCCCCGCTGAGTTTGTCACTGCCCCGGCCAAGGGCCTGGGCAAGGACGCCCCCGCTTACCGGTTCCGCATGCAGGTGTCCCCCTATGACTGCCTGGGCTGCGGTGTCTGCCTGACGGTGTGCCCCGCCAAGGAAAAGGGCGCGCTGACCATGGCACCCTTCGAGGAAATGAAGTGCGAGCAGCCCCTGTTCGACCAGGTGGCCATGAACGAAAAGTATCTGAAAAAGGACGCCATCAGTGACAAGAGCGTCAAAAACGCCCAGTTCGCCAAGCCATACTACCAGTTCTCCTCTGCCTGCGCCGGCTGCGCGGAGACCACTTACATCAAGCTTCTCAGCCAGCTCTTCGGCGACCACATGTATGTGGGCAACGCAGCCGGCTGTTCCTCCGCCATCAGCGGCGGCGCTCCCATCCTGCCTTATTGCAAGGACTGCCAGGGCCACGGCCCCGCCTGGGAGCACTCCCTGTTTGAGGACAATGCCGAGTTTGCCTACGGCTTCTTCCATGCGCAGGATTCCATCCGCAAGGAGCTGCTGCTCCGGCTGGAGAAGCTGCAGGCTGAGGGTGTTGCACCCGAGGCCATCGGCGCATACCTGAATGGCTGGAACGACCAGGAAAAGTCCCGGGCCGTGACGGATGCCTTGATTGCTGCGCTGCAGGGCGTGGCCGACGAGGACGCCGCGTACATCCTGGAGAATAAGGAGTACCTGGCCAAGAAGTCCATCTGGGCCGTGGGCGGCGACGGCTGGGCCTACGACATCGGCTTCGGCGGCATCGACCATGTAATGGCCCAAAATCGGAATGTGAATCTGCTGGTGCTGGACACCGAGGTGTATTCCAATACCGGCGGACAATCCTCCAAGGCCACCCCCATCAGCGCCACGGCGAAGTTCTCCGCCGGCGGCAAGCAGGTAGCCAAGAAGGATCTGGGCGGCATTTTGATGCAGTACGGCTATGTATATGTGGCCCAGGTGGCCATGGGCGCCGACCAGGCCCAGACGCTGAAGGCCCTGCGGGAGGCCGAGGCCTACGACGGCCCCTCCATCGTCATCTGCTACTGCCCCTGCCTGGAGCAGCACATCAAGGCCGGCATGGGGAACTCCCAGCTGGAGATGAAGAAGGCTGTGGAGTGCGGCTACTGGCATCTGTATCGCTACGATCCCCGCCGCATCGCGGAGGGAAAGAACCCCTTCCAGCTGGACTCTCCGGAGCCCGACAGCGAAAAGCTCATGGACTTCCTCATGGGCGAAAACCGCTTCGCCGCGCTGAAGAACAACTTCCCGGAGAGAGCGGACGCACTCTATGCCAAAGAAATCGCCGATGTAAAGGCGCGATACGCCAAGTATAAGAGGATGGCGGAGGAAAACTGAAGCCTGCTTCCGTATACTGAGCGATCACAGCGGGGGGAATCGCTCCAACCAAGCGATTCCCCCTTTTTTCAAACCATTTGATAATTGCCGCAAGGAGACGACTCTCATGTATCAGACTATCCGTTATGAAAAGCAAGATCAAATCGCCCTCGTGACCATTGACCGGCCCGAGGCCCTGAACGCCCTGAACAGCGCCGTTATCACAGAGCTGGAGCAGGTGATGGCGGACCTGGAGGCAGACCGTGAGATCCGAGCCATGATCCTCACCGGCCAGGGCCGCTCCTTTGTCGCCGGCGCCGACATCGGCGAGGCGAGCAGTACCCTCTGGACCTGAGCAGCGGCCGCCGCTGGGGCCGGCGAGGCAGCGCACTGCTGCGCCGCATTGAAAGGCTGGAATTTCCCACCATTGCCGCGGTAAACGGCTTCGCCCTGGGCGGCGGCTGCGAGCTGGCAATGAGCTGCGATATTATTTTAGCCTCCGAAAAGGCCAAGTTTGGTCAGCCGGAGGTGGGCCTGGGCATTACCCCCGGCTTTTCCGGCACCCAGCGTCTGCCCCGCCGGGTGGGCATTGCCAAGGCCAAGGAGCTGATCTTCTCCGGCAGAATGATAAGAGCTGACGAGGCCAGGGAGATCGGCCTTGTCAACGCCGTTTATGCTCCGGAAGAGCTGCTGCCCGGCGCACTGGAAATGGCAAGGTCTTTCGTAAAAAATGCGCCCATTGCCGTGAAGTACGCCAAGGCCTGCATCGACCGGGGCATGCAGATGGATATGGACGACGCCATCGCCGTAGAGAACGAGCTGTTTGCCATGTGCTTTGCCACCCATGACCAAAAAGAGGGCATGGGCGCGTTTCTGGAAAAGCGCCCTGCACAGTTCACAAATACCTGATAAGGAGAATAACGCTATGATGACCGCGAAAGAATACATCGACTCCCTGCGTAAGCTGAACACCCGGGTGTACATGTTCGGCGAAAAGCTCGACAACTGGGTGGATCACCCCATGATCCGCCCCTCCATCAACTGTGTGGCTATGACCTACGCGCTGGCCCAGGATCCCCAGTATGAGGAGCTGATGACCGCCACCTCCAGCCTGACGGGTCACAAGATCAACCGCTTCACCCACCTGCACCAATCCGCAGACGATCTGGTGAAGAAGGTGAAGATGCAGCGGCTGCTGGGCCAAAAGACCGCCAGCTGCTTCCAGCGCTGCGTGGGCATGGACGCCTTCAACGCCGTATACTCCACCACCTACGAGATCGACGAGAAGTGCGGCACGAGCTATCACGAGAACTTCAAAAAATTCCTTGTCTACGTGCAGGACAACGATCTGACCGTGGACGGCGCCATGACCGACCCCAAGGGCGACCGCTCCAAGGCCCCTCACGACCAGGCTGACCCGGATATGTACGTCCACGTGGTGGAACGCCGCGACGACGGCATTGTGGTCTGCGGCGCGAAATGCCACCAGACCGGCTCTGTTAACTCCCACTGGCATATCTTCATGCCCACCATCGCCATGGGCGAGGCGGACAGGGATTACGCCGTGTCCTTTGCCTGCCCCACCGACGCCGAGGGGCTGTACATGATCTATGGCCGCCAATCCTGCGATACCCGCAAGATGGAGGACGGCTGCATCGACGTGGGCAACGCCAAATTCGGCGGACAGGAGGCACTGGTGGTCCTCGACCACGTGTTTATCCCCAATGAGTACATCTTCCTCAACGGCGAGTACGAGTTCGCCGGCATGATGGTGGAGCGCTTCGCCGGCTACCACCGCCAGAGCTACGGCGGCTGCAAGGTGGGTGTAGGCGACGTGGTCATCGGCGCGGCGGCACTGGCCGCCGAGTACAACGGCGTGGAGAAGGCCAGCCACATCAAGGACAAGCTCATTGAGATGACCCATCTCAACGAGACGCTGTACTCCTGCGGTATCGCCTGCTCCTGCGAGGGCTGCCCCACCAAGGCGGGCAACTATCAAATCGACCTGCTGCTGGCCAACGTCTGCAAGCAGAACGTCACCCGGTTCCCCTATGAGATCGTGCGGCTGGCGGAGGACATCGCCGGTGGCCTGATGGTCACTATGCCCAGCGAGAAGGATTTCCTGTCCGACACCGTGGTGGGCCGCGAGGGCGAGACCATCGGCGAGATCTGCAACAAGTATTTCGCCGCCCACGAGGGCGTCAGCACCGAGGATCGCCAGCGGGTGATGCGGTTCCTGGAGAATATGTGTCTGGGCGCAGCCGCTGTGGGCTACCGCACGGAGTCCCTGCACGGGGCCGGCTCGCCCCAGGCCCAGCGGGTGATGATCGCCCGGCAGGGGAACATCCAGGGCAAGAAGAAGCTGGCCAAAAACATCGCCGGGATTAAGGAGTAAAAGAATGGAAAAGAAGCAAGCATGGCTCCGGCTGGTGCAGGAAAAATCAGCCCACTATCTGAACCTGGGTGACGGCGGCTTTGACGAGCGGATGCGGGCCCGCCTGGTGGATTGCGACTACGAAGGCCAGACCGTCACCTATGCCTTCCCCACCCAAGATTGGCAGATCAACGAAAAGGGCGGCATCCATGGCGGAGCCATCGCCGGGATGTTTGACGCGGCCTTCGGTGTAGTAGCCAACTTTACCGCCGGGGAAAACGAGGCTACCACCGTGGATATGTCGGTGTCCTTCCTCTGGGGCGTGGAGTACGGCATGGAGCTTTATCTGAAGGTGTATATCGTTAAGGCAGGCCGCAGCCTCATCCGCCAGCGGGCGGAGCTGACGGACGCCGCCACCGGCAAGCTTTTAGCCACCGCCAGCGGCAGCTGGATGCCCCTGTGAGCCGGGCCAACCTTGTATATATTAAATAGGAGAAATAACTATGGATTTCAATTTGAGCCGTGAACATCAGATGATCCGCAAGATGATGGCGGAGTTTACCGAAAAGGAAGTCAAGCCCATTGCGGCGGAGACCGACCGCACCTGTGAATACCCCCGGGAGAACATAGAGAAGCTGTTTAACCTGGGCGTTATGGGTATGTGCGTGCCCAAGGAGTACGGCGGCGCCGGGGCCGATCCCTTGGCCAGCGCCATCTGCATTGAGGAGCTAAGTAAGCAGTGCGCCTCCACCGGCGACATCGTGGCTACCCACAACGGCCTGTGCTGCGACCCCATTATGAACTACGGTACTGCTGCCCAAAAGGCCAAGTATCTGCCCATGCTGACTAAGGGCCACCATGTGGGCGCCTTCGCCCTGACAGAGCCGAACGCAGGCTCTGACGCGTCTAAGGGCCAGACCGAGGCCAAGCTGGAGGGCGACCATTATGTGATGAACGGCAGCAAGATCTTCATCACCAACGGCTATGTGGCCGATGTGTTTGTGGTGTTTGCCATGACCGACAAGAGCAAGGGCACCAAGGGCATCTCCGCCTTCATCGTGGAGAGCGGCTTCCCGGGCTTCTCCGTGGGCAAGCATGAGGAAAAGCTGGGCCTTCACGGCTCACCTACCGCGGAGATCGTGTTCCAGGATTGCATCATCCCCAAGGAGAATCTCCTGGGCGTAGAGGGCAAGGGCTTTTCCATCGCTATGGCCACGCTGGACGGCGGCCGCATCGGCATCGCGGCCCAGGGTCTGGGCATTGCCGAGGGCGCTCTGCAGGAGGCAATCAACTACACCAAGGGCCGCGTCCAGTTCGGCAAGCCCATTTCTAAGTTCCAAAACACTCAGTTCACCCTGGCCGACCTGGAGCTGGGCTGCGAGGCGGGTCGCTTGCTGACCTATCAGGCCGCTATCGCCAAGGGTGAGGGGAAGCGCTATACCAAGCAGGCCGCTATGGCGAAGCTCTTCACCTCCGAGCATGCCATGAAGACCACCACCAAGGTGGTGCAGATGTTCGGCGGCTATGGCTACACCAAGGATTACCCGGTGGAGCGCATGATGCGTGACGCCAAGATTACCGAGATCTACGAAGGCACCAGCGAGGTCCAGCGTATGGTCATTTCCAGCCACCTGGGCGTTAAGTAAGATAGGAGGTAAAAGGTAAAATGAAAATTCTTGTAACAGTAAAGCAGGTTCCCGATACCTCCGGTAAGGTGGCAGTGAACCCCGATGGCACCCTGGACCGTGCGTCCATGCAGACCATCATCAACCCCGATGACCTGAACGCCGTTGAGGCTGCTCTGGCTCTGAAGGACGAGCTGGGCTGCAAGGTGGTGGCCTTCACCATGGGCCCCCCTCCCGCAGAAGGCATGCTCCGTGAGCTGATGGCCATGGGCGTGGACGAGGGCGTCCTCATCACCGCCCGTGAGTTCGGCGGCTCCGATACTTACGCTACCTCCCAGATCATCGCCGCCGGCATCGACACCTACGGCGTGGACGAGGATGACATCATCCTGGCCGGCCGCCAGGCCATCGACGGTGATACCGCCCAGGTGGGCCCCCAGATCGCCGAGAAGCTGCATCTGCCCCAGATCACCTATGCCGGCGAGATCACCAAGGACGGCAATACCCTGACCGTGAAGCGTATGCTGGAGGACGGCTACATGACCGTGAAGGTCAAGACCCCCTGCATGATCACCTGCATCAAGGAGCTGAATCAGCCTCGTTACCTGTCCGTGGGCGGCGCCTTTGAGGCTTATAGCAAGCCCCTGGTCACCATGACCTACGAGACACTGAAGGATCACCCCCTGATCGATGCTACTACCATCGGCCTGAAGGGCTCCCCCACCAATATTCTGACCTCCTTCACGCCTCCTCAGAAGGGCGCCGGCATGATGCTCGAAGGCGCCGGCAAGGAGACCACCGACAAGCTGGCAGGCATCCTGGCCGCCAAGCACATCATCTAAGGAAGGAGATAAGAAAATGGCTTTTAATAGTGCTGACATCGGCGCCTTCAAAAACGTATGGGTTTTCTGTGAGCAGCGCCAGGGCAAGATGATGCCCACTACTTTTGAACTGATCTCCGAGGGGCGGAAGCTGGCTGACGAGCTGGGCGTAGAGCTCTGCGGCATCCTGCTGGGCGACAATGTGGACGCCATCGCCCCCGAGTTGGGCAACTATGGCGCGGACAAGGTGTATGTGTATAACAGCCCCCTGCTGAAGGACTACACTACTGATGCATATACCAAGGTCATCTCCGAGGCAGTGGAGGACATTAAGCCCGAGATCCTGCTCTTCGGCGCCTCCAACATCGGCCGTGACCTGGCTCCCCGGTGCGCAGCTCGCCTGCACACGGGCCTGTGCGCTGACTGCACCCACCTGGACATTGATATGCCCATCTACAAGAGCTTCCTGAAGGAAGCTTCCACTCTGCCCGCCGAGCGCATCGAGAAGCTGGGCACCGTGAAGATCAACGGTGCTGACCACGATGTGTCCCGCGACATCAAGATGACCCGTCCCGCCTTCGGCGGCCACCTGATGGCTTCCATCTTTTGCCCCCGCTTCCGTCCCGCCATGGCCACTGTGCGTCCCGGCGTTATGAAGAAGCGCGAGTGCAAGAAGGATGTGGAGATCCTGCATCCCGCCTTCAACCTCACCGAGGCCGACATCAAGACCGAGGTAGTGGAGGTCGTGAAGGCTGCCAAGAAGCTGGTTGACCTGATCGGCGCCGACTTCATCGTGTCCGTGGGCCGCGGCATCAGCAAGGATGTCGAGGGCGGCATCAAGCTGGCCGAGGAGCTGGCCGAGGTTCTGGGCGGCGTCGTGGGTTCCTCCCGCGCCTGCGTGGACGCCGGCTGGATCACCGCTGACCACCAGGTGGGCCAGACCGGTAAGACCGTGCATCCCAAGGTTTACATCGCTCTGGGTATCTCCGGCGCTATCCAGCACAAGGCTGGTATGCAGGACAGTGAGTGCATCATCGCTGTGAACAAGAACGAGTCCGCCCCCATCTTTGAGGTGGCTGACTACGGCATCGTGGGTGACCTGTTCAAGGTCGTTCCCGAGCTGATTGAGTCCATCAAGGCCCAGAAGGCCGCTAAGTAAAACTGCTTTCCATAGCGCTGCCTGCCATGCCGGCCCCGGGATGCACAGCCCCGGAGCCGGCGCGGGCAAGAATTTTATCGATCAGGAGGCTAATTATGGACGTTTATGAAAACCTGAAAAAAGCCGGTATTGAGCTGCCGGAGAAGCTGGCCGCCGCAGGACTGTATAAGCCTGTGAATCAGGCCGGCAACCTGCTGTTCGTATCCGGACAGGGCAGCATGGATAAGGGCGTGCATCTCACGGGCCGCGTGGGCGTGGATGTGTCCGCAGAGCAGGCGCAGTATGCCGCCCGGGTGTGTGCCATCAACACCCTGACAGCGCTGGAGGCGTATCTCGGGGACCTGAACCGCATTAAGAGGTGCGTAAAAATCCTGGCGTTTGTGGCCGGGGCCGATGATTTTACCGGACAGGCACAGGTGGTAAACGGCGCCTCTCAGGTATTTATCGATGCCTTCGGCGAGGAGGGACGCCACGCACGCTCGGCTATCGGCACCAATAGTCTGCCCCTGGGGCTGACGGTGGAGGTCGAGTCCATTTTTGAGATCAACGAGGATTGATGGGGGAGGGGGACAACACTATGTTAGGCCAAGATCTTTCCCCTGTTCAGATATCTGATTTCTTTGCGGCGGAGCGCCGACTCAGGCAATCCTTTCCGCCGTCTCCGCTGCTGAGCATGGCGCCGCTGGACCAGCAGTTGGGGGCGCCTGTATATTTGAAGGCGGAGAGCCTGCTGCCCTCCGGCGCCTATAAGATCCGCGGCGCGACCAATAAAATCATGGCCCTGTCTCAGGAGGTGGGTGCCTCCCTGCGAATCATCACCGCCTCCTCCGGCAACCACGGCATGGCCTGTGCCCTGTCTGCCAAGCGCCTGGGCATCCCCGCTACCATTGTTGTGCCGGAGCCTACGCCTGAAATCAAGAAGAGCAGCATCCGTGCTATGAGGGCCGACCTGCTGGAGATCGGCGCCACCTATGACGAGACCTTCGCCGCCACGGTGGCACTGGCAGAGGAGAAACGGATGTACTATGTGCATCCCACATCCGACCGATATACGGTGGCCGGTCAAGGCACCATCTCCCTGGAGCTGCTGCAGCAGCTGCCCGATGTGGACCAAATCGTGGTGCCCATTGGCGGCGGCGGGCTTATCACCGGTATATCCTACGCCATGAAGCATCTGAAGCCCGGTGTGCGCATCGTCGGCGTGATGCCGGAGGGCTCCGCCGTCTACGCGGCATCCCGGGCGGCCGGGAAGCTGGTGACGCTGGACTCCTGCGCCTCCATTGCCGACGCGGTGGTGCGCAAGACCGGCGAACCGTATCTCTATCCCTATATCGAGGAATATGTGGATGACATCGTGACCGTCAGCGAGGACGAGCTGCGCAAGGCTATCAAGCTGGCCTGCCTGTATGCCAAGCTGACGTTGGAGGGCGCAGCCTCGCTGGCGCTGGCTGCTGTGACCTCCGGTAAATGCGCCTTAACGGAGCAAACCGTTCTGCTCTGCTCCGGCGGCAATATTGACGGCTCTCTCCTGCTCTCTTGCCTACAGGGCTGATGGGGCTGAAGCACATTTCCCGCCGGGGACATTGATTCCAACCCGCTGTATTATAGAGGGACTTCCGGCCGCCATGTATACGATTTCTCTTCCTTACCTTTGTTTCTTTGCAGCTATTACGGCAGGAGAAGCGGCGGGATCCAAATGAGCGAACAGCACCCGAAAGGGCCTGCTGCAAAGTGGGCCCAACAAGAGCGCTGGGGCGAAAGGCCGAATAGAGCCTTTTGCCCCGGCACTTATTTGTATAAGAGGGTGTTCTGCTGTATATCCTCCTGAGCTGCTCTCCGCAGCTGCTCTCTCCACAAAGGCCCTTGCACAAGCTGCTTCGCCCCGCTGCGATCATGAAGAAAAAAGACGGGTAAGCAATGAGCTTACCCGTCTTTTGTCAAAGTGTTATTTTGCAGCGCTGCCTTTCTGTTTTATGCGGCTGGACTCACCGGTCAAAGCGGCGCAAGAGCTTCTTCATCGGGCCGCCGAACAGATCCCGCTCAAACCTGTCCAGACCGAACAGCCACATGCTGGCACCGTACAGAGCCACAAACACGCACAGGATCAACGCAATCTGCCCATAGCCGGCGGGCCGCAGAAACACAGCAATCAAAATGGCCGCGATGCCCGGAGCGATCATAGCCGGAACCAGGTGCCGGATGCGCAGCCAAAACCGGGGAATGTCCAGCCCCACCCGGCGGCGATAGTAGCGGTTCATAATGAGCATGCCCGCACCGGTGGCGATGGCCGTGCCGATGGCTGCGCCAAGGACGCCCCATTCCATGCACAGGGGGATGCTGAGGACGATGTTGGCCAAGGCGATGATGAGGTACACCAGAGAGCTGAACCGGTGCATATTCTTAGCCCGGAGAATTTCATACCCCAGCATCTGAATATTGGCCCAAAGGGTGGCCCCAAACAGCAGCAGCGTCACGGCATAGTCCACCTCAAACTTGGCATCGCCGCCCCACAGAACGACAAAGGTCCGGCCCACCGCCACGAAGCCCCAAAAGATGCTGCCCAGCAGGATAAACTGCAGCCGCCCCACCCGGATGAAGAGCTTATCCAGCTCCAAAATAGGCTGGTTTTCTGCTACGATGCGGTTGACCCGGGGGATGAGGAGATTGGAAATGGCCGTGGCAAAGGATTGATAGTATACATTCAGCTGGGCCGCCACGGTATAGACGGTCACGGCGGTGGTGCCGTGGATCCAGGCCAGCAGCAGCCGGTCGATGCTCCAGTTGAGATTATCCACCACGATGCCGATGAATACAAAGGTGGTGAAGCCCACCATTTCCCGCATAAGCTTGAAGTCATAATGGCGGAAGGAGAAGGGCATCTTCAGCTTTGTCAGGCAGAAAATGACATTCAGCAGACCGCTGACCACCGTGAAGATCAGCGCCAGCACCGTCAGCGTGACGCTGCGGTAGCCCAAAATCAGCAGGGGGATCATGATGAGGGGGTTGAGCACCTGCCGGCCCAGGGCCACCACCTTTTGGAAGATGTACTCCTCATTGATGGTCACATGTGACTCAAAGACGCTGATGGGAAAGGACAAGGCGGCGTTGACGGTCATGATACGCAGGAGCTTTTCACCCAGAGCAATCTCCTCCGCCGTCAGCTTCTTGCCGAAAATAATCTCCCCGTGGCCTGCCAGCAGAAAGCCGATGGTCAGAACCAGAGCACCCAGCACCACATAGGTGGTGAAAAACATGCCGTTGAGCTTGGCCATGCCGGGCTTGTCGTCCACTGACTTGGCCCGGGAATAATAGCGGATGTAGGCGCTGCCCAGACCGAAGCTCAGAAGGTTCAAATAGGAGATAATGGGCAGGACGGTCTGATAAACGCCGAACTCACTGTCGCCCAGCCGCTGGATCATAATGGGCGTATACACCAGGGAAATGACGGTGCTCAGACCCATGGATAGGTAGGACAGAACTGCGCCGATCTTGATCTGTCTGTCTTGCAAGCTGCGCCCACCCCTTTCTTTTCTGGATGGCATAATTCTACAAATACTTATTTTACCGCACCTTTTGTAAACTGTAAACCCATTTTAAGGAAATGGATGGGAAAATGTGGGTAGTCCGCAAGTTGACAGGATTGGAGAAAGTGAGTAAAATAGCCGTATGATTTTATATGCGAGGTATGGGAAGCTATGAATCTTCGTTTTTTGTTTGCTATGGCGGTGAGCAAGTGCGTCTATTATGGGATGCGTCTGCTGGGCCGGCAGGCATCGTATTTGCCGGGCTGGTTTGCCGTGAAGCTGTGCCCGGACTATCTGCGGCACATCCGCAAGGCCGAAACGGTCATTTGCGTCACCGGCACCGACGGCAAGACCACCACGGCAAACCTTCTCAGTGATCTGCTTGCGGCCACCGGGCGCACCGTGGCCAACAACCGCATTGGCAGCAACACCGAATTCGGCATTGCTACGGCCATGACTTGCTCTGTGACCCTCTCCAATCGCTGCCGAGTGGATGCGGTGGTGCTGGAGGTGGATGAGCACTATGCCCGCATTGTCTGCCCCAAGGTGCGCAGCGACTATATTGTTATCACCAATGTGCTTCGGGACTCCCTGCAGCGCAATGCCCATCCGGAGTATGTGGCCGGGAAGCTGGCGCAGATCGATTGTCCCCATGCCAAGCTGATCCTCAATGCCGACGAGCTGTGCTCGGCCCTGCTGCTGCCGGAGAATCCCCGGGTGTATTACGCCATCGCCCGGCAGGAGGGAGACGGCGTGACCCCGCCCAACCGGGTCAATGATTGCCCCGATTGCCCTCGCTGCGGCGCAGCCCTGTGCTATGACTATGTGCGCTACGCCCATGTGGGCCATGTCCACTGCGAGAAGTGCGGCCTTGCCTCCCCGGCAGCGGAGTGGCTGGCCATGGCGCTGGATGGTGAGCACCATCGGCTGACCCTGCGGCATGGGGAGGAGACATATACACTGCCCATGCTCCATGACAGCGTATTCAATATTTATAACGAGCTGGCCGCTGTGGCGGTGCTCAGCGAAATGGGACTATCTATGGATGAGATATGCGCCGCCCTGGAGGCTACACCCCTCACCAAGACCCGGCTGGACCAGATTCAGGTGAAGGGTGTGGCCGTGGTGAGCATGATGGCCAAGAGCAATAACTCCCTGCCGGTTTCCATGGTCTTTGACTACATCCGCAGAAAGCCCGGGAAAAAGGCGGTGATCCTGGCTCTGGACGACCTGGATGAGAGCAAGTCCTCCGAGCGCATCGGCTGGATCTATGACACGGACTATGAGTTCTTAAACGATGAAAGCATCGTGCAGATCCTGGCCACCGGCGTGCGCTGCTGGGACCATCAGGTGCGCCTGCTGCTGGCGGGGGTGCCCCGGGAGAAGCTGGTGTGCAAGCAGGACGAGCTGGCGGCCATTGAGCAGCTGCACTGTAAGGATCTGGAGAGCGTATATCTGCTCCACGACATGTCCAGCTACAGCCGGTCGGTGACGGCCATGGAGAAGATCCGCAAGGTATTGGAGGGTGCGCTATGACCATAGAATTTCTGTATCCCGAGCTGTGCAATCTCTACGGCGACCGGGGCAATATGGACTATCTGCGCCGCTGCCTGCCGGCGGATACCCGCCAGACGTATATGGGGGACGAGCCTTGGTTCGTGCAGCATGAGGTGGATTTGATTTATATGTGCTCCATGACGGAGCGCAGCCAGGAGCGTATTATTCAGGCGCTGGCACCCTACCGGGAGCGCCTGAAGGACCTGATGGCCGGGGGAACGCATTTCCTTCTTACAGGCAACGCCATGGAGGTGTTCGGCAAGACCATCCGGGATGGGGAAAAGACCATCTCGGGCCTGGGCCTGCTGGATCTGACAGCCCGGCGCATCCTGCCCCGGCGGGCCAATTCCCTGTTTTTGGGCGGCTTTGAGGGCACGAAGATCGTGGGCTACACCAGCCGCTTCAGCCATATGGAGAGTTCGCTGCCGCCGCTGTTCACCGTGGAAAAGGGCCTGGGCCGCAGCGAGAGCGCAGCGGTGGAGGGGATCCGCTCCGGCGGCGTGCTGGGCACCTATCTGCTGGGGCCGCTGCTGGTGCTGAATCCGGATTTTACCCGGTGGCTTTTGGACGATCTGGGCGCCAAGGATGCACCCCTGGCCTTTGAGACGGAAGTGCGCCAGGCGTACAGGATGCGGCTGGAGCAGTTTCAGGGGAATATAGAAGTGTAATTTAAAATCAAGACCTCCGGCGCAGCCGGAGGCCTTGATTTTTCTGCCATCACTCCACCATGGCCACGGCGCGGCAGGAGCAGCCGTCGGAGTTTTCGAATTTCAACGGCAAAGCAGCAAAGAGAAAAGCTTTGCCCAGCAGCTGGTCTAAATTCTTCAGGTTCTCCGTGTTCACAAGGCCTGCGCCCAGGAGCGTTATGTGATTGGGAAAATCTATGCTGTCGCAGGGGTCGATGGAGATGCAATCCTCGCCGATGCCCTTGAGGGGGAGCTCTGCCACAAAGGCCGCCGCCTCCTGCGTCAGGCAAGGGAAGGCCTCGTAGTAATCCGCCCGGCCCCAGCGCTTATCCCAGCCGGTGCAAAAGAGGAGGAAATCCGCTTGGCGGATCTCCCTCTCGTGGGCCCGGAGCAGGGAGAGGGGAATCTCTGTCAGCCCCCGGCAATCCAGCACAAAGCCGGGGCCTACGAAGGTCTCCGCCGGGAAAGCATCCAGGGTGCGGCCGAGTTCTATCATGTGGGCCGGAGCATCCATGTGGGTGCCGGTGTGAGAATACATATGCAAAATGGTCTCTCGGTAGCCTGCGTCCCGGATGGTGCAGGCGGTGGTGAGAACAGGCTGCTCCGTGCCGGGATAAACGGGCATATCGCCCTGGATGGTATGCGTCAGCTCAATTACGTTCATTTTTGCCGCCTCTTTTCTCCAAATAGATCATCAGCGCGCCCATGTCCGCCGGGGAGACGCCGGAAATGCGGCTGGCCTGGCCCAAATTCAGCGGCCGCACGGCGTTCAGCTTTTCTCGGGCCTCCAGGCGCAGCCCCTGGATGGATGCATAGTCCGCGTCCGCAGGCAGGGCGTGCTGCTCCAGCTTTTCAAACTCCTCCACCTGGCTCAGCTGGCGGCGGATGTAGCCCTCGTATTTCACAGAGATTTCCACCTGCTCCCGCACGGCCTTGGGAAGCGCCGGTGCGTGGGGGTCAAAGGTCATCAGCTCATCATAGGTCATTTGGGGGCGGCGCAGCAGATCAATGAGCCTGGCTCCGTCTGTCACCGCCGCAGAGCCCCGCTCCGTCAGCAGACGGTTCAGCTCCCGGCTGCCGGGGATGCCCGTGTGCTCCAGACGGTATATCTCCGCCTCCACAGCGGCGTATTTTTCCGCCACCGCCTGCATCCGCTCCTCCGGCACCAGGCCCAGCCTGTAGCCGATGGGAGTCAGGCGCCTGTCGGCATTGTCCTGGCGCAGCAGGAGACGGTACTCGGAGCGGCTGGTCATCATGCGGTAGGGCTCCTCCGTCCCCTTGGTCACCAGGTCGTCGATGAGGGTGCCGATGTAGCTCTCGCTGCGCTTTAGGATCATGGGCTCTCGCCCCAAAAGCTTCAGCGCCGCATTGACCCCGGCCACAAAGCCCTGGACCGCCGCCTCCTCATAGCCGGAGGAGCCGTTAAACTGTCCTGCGCCGTAGAGACCCTCTATGCTCTTTACCTCCAGGGTGGGCCGCAGGGCCAGAGGATCAATGCAGTCGTACTCGATGGCGTAGGCCGGGCGCATCATCACCGCGTGCTCCAGGCCGGGCACTGAGTGGAGCATCCTGAGCTGCACCTCCTCCGGCATGGAGGAGGAAAAGCCCTGGATATACATTTCCTCCGTGTCCAGGCCCATGGGCTCGATGAACAGCTGGTGCCGGGGCTTTTCCCGGAAGCGGACGATCTTCGTCTCGATGGATGGGCAGTACCGGGGGCCCACTCCCTCGATGACCCCGGAATAGATAGGGCTGCGGTCCAAATTCTCCAGGATGATGCGGTGGGTCTCCTCTGTGGTGTAGGTGAGCCAGCAGACGGCGCGGTTTTCCCGTACCTGCTCCGTGGAAAAGCTGAAGGGCAGGGGGTCCTCGTCCCCCCGCTGCACTTCCATTTTGGAAAAGTCAATGCTCCGGGCGTTGATGCGAGGGGGCGTACCGGTCTTGAAGCGGCGCAGGGGCAGATCCAGGCGCTTCAGGGCCTCCGTCAAGGGCCCGGCGGCGTGCATCCCGTCGGGGCCTGAGTCCTCAATGCACTCGCCCACGATGGTGCGCCCCTGCAGATAGGTTCCGGTGCAGAGGATGGCCGCCCGGACCTCATACACGGCCCCGGTGCGCAGCACTACCTGCCGCACCCGGCCCCCTTCGGCACGCAGATCCACGATTTCCCCCTGCCGCACCGTGAGCCGCTCCTGCATTTCCAGGGTGTGCTTCATCACCTGCTGGTACTTGCGCCGGTCGGCCTGGGCCCGCAGGGAGTGGACCGCCGGGCCCTTGCCCCGGTTGAGCATCCGGTACTGGATGCAGGCCCGGTCTGCGGCCCGGCCCATCTCGCCGCCCAGGGCGTCCAGCTCCCGGACCAGGTGGCCCTTGCCGGTGCCGCCGATGGCCGGGTTGCAGGGCATATTGCCCACAGCGTCCAGGTTGATGGTGAAAATAATGGTCTCCAGGCCCATCCGGGCCGCTGCCAGGGCCGCCTCGATGCCTGCGTGACCCGCACCTATGACGGCTATATCAAATTTTCCCGCCAGAAATTCCTTCATCTATAAAACCTCGGTCTTTGTAAAAAGTGACAAATAATAAATGTTAAACTTGTGTAAACTCCCGAAAAAACACTTGCATTTGCTTTGGGGCTGTGCTATACTGCGTCTTGGAAAACAAGAGAAGAAAGGAGCGTGATACAGTATGATGAACAACTGGATCCTTGGTGATCTGGACGATATGATCTTTGCAGACTGCGATTGGCAGCCCAGCGAGCGGTAAGTCCGATCCCGAAAGAGAACACCACGCAGAGGCGTGGGTATTTTTTTTACAAAGCGCCGCAAGAAGCGCTTTATTTTTTTTGTTTTCGCCCGGTCAACGCCAGCACCAGGCATAAAAGTAGTAGGGAAGCGGCGATGGCAATGGCGCAGTTGCGGAAGAATTCCTCCGGCAGCAGCAGGATCACCGGATCCGTGGCCGGGTCAAAGAGCCAGTTCTCCTTTCCCGGGAAAAAGACGCCGTGGAAGATGGTAAAGGCCCGGTCAAAGTCCGTGGCGGCCAGGGCGGCCACGATCAAAATGCCACCGCCCAATCCGCAGGCGGCCCAAAAGCCCGGGGTCCGTCCGGCCAGCCGGGGGAGTGCCGTGCGCCGGCGGCAGGTGATCCAAAGCCCCAAGAGAAAGAGAAGCGTCACTGCCAGCACGACCAGGTCCAAAATAAACAGCACCCGGACATCCGCAAAGTGGCTGGCGCCCTCCGCCGAAAAGGGCAGCACCCCGGCGGCAAAATCCGGCCGCAGGCCCAGGCAGTAATCCATCACGTCGCTATAGGCGGCCCGGGCCTGGGCGGCGGTGAGACCGCTGGCCTGGCACACGCCCAAGGGGCCGATTTGCACATAGTAAAACGGGCGCAGCAGCACCACCCAGGCGATAGACCCGGTCAATACGGCCAAGGCCGCGGCGGGGATGGATAGATAGGACCAGATCTTCTTCATGGCGTCATACCTCCCACAGGGTCTCCTCTGAGGTGGAGGCACACAGAGCCCCTGCCTGCAGGGCGGATACAATATCGCACTTGTCCGTCATCAGGCCCCCGGCAATGAGGGGCACCGGGAGCTTGCCGGATAGCTTTTCAATGATCTTAGGCAGGGTGCCCGGGAGGATCTCGATGACATCCGGGGTGACCATTTCCGTCTCCTTCTGCAGGTTTCCCACGGCCTTGGAGTCGATGGCGAACACCCGCAGCACCGTGAGCATGCCCAGCTCCCGGCCCCGGCGGATCAGGTGCGGCCGGGTGGAGATGATACCGTCGGCCCCCTGCTGCTGCAGCCAATCCACGGCCACCTCTTTGGGGGCCAGGCCGCCCACCAGGTCGATGTGCACCACCGCCAGCTTGCCCGCCTCGTGGACCATAGAGATCCAGCGGCGAATGGTCAGCAGGTCGCCGCCCAGGAGAAACAGCACACGGCTTTCGCAGGCCAGCGCGCAGGGGAGGGTAGCCTCGGCCTTCACCGCCGGAATCACCGGGGACTGCTCCAAAAGGTCAATAAACCTATGACGCATAGGAATCCCTCCTTTTGTGGAATGGAATAGAGCAAAAAGCCCCGCAGAGTTTGCCGCCCGCAGGCGGCAAAAATCAAGAGCATTTTTCACCGCAGCATGCGCGAGGGGGAAATAATTCTCGTCATCCCAAGGGAGCAAAGAGGCCCCGGGAAATCCGCAATGCCCCTGCGCAAAGAGTGGGGGAAACGGATTGCCACACCAGTGACATCGGTCACTGGCTCGCAATGACAGATTCTCAGCAGACAAAAAATATCCTCCTGCCTATCATACCACGGGCAGGAGGATACTTACAATATTTATTTTGCGCTCTTGGTGGCTATCACATTGACGCCGGTGCCGCACACATCCGGGATCACCACATCCCCGGCGGCAATGGGCAGGTGGGCCAGGGCGGTGTTCAGCGCGTGGGCCACGTCGAAAACCTTTTCCTTGGGAACTTCACCCTCTGTGCGGACGGACACTACGGGAGCCAAGCCGCCTATGCAGCGGACGGTGCCGGTGACGGTGCGGGCCGGGGCCACGCACTCCTTCCGGGCGTAGCTATCGCCCCGCTTACAGGTGTTGCCGGTGACGGCGGTGACCACGCCGTTTTCGATAGTGGCAGTAAGCTGGCAGCCCATGGGGCAGCCGATGCAGGTCAGTTGACGCTGGGTCATTTTGCCACCTCCTCTACGGTAAAGGTAATGGTTTCGCAGCCTGCGGGCAGCTCTGCCCTGCGCAGGGGAAACTGCTCCATCTCACCCGGGGTGAGAATGCGCTTGGGGATGCGCCGCAGGAGCGTGCCGTCGGCGTAGGCGCACAGGGCGGCATCCCGATAGGGCTGCGCCACCCGGAAGCGGACGGTAACGGTTTCGTCCATGTTCTCCGGGTCGATGGATTGGGGCACGGTGTAGCGCACGCCGTTTTTCCCCTCCAGACGCACGGAACGGCTGCCTGCCCGGGCGCCCTGCAGGTATAGGGCGGCATTTTCTCCGGCCCTTTGGGCCTCCTGGCTGACAAAGTCCACCAGGTCATGGACATGGAGCACGTTGCCGCAGGCGAATACTCCGGGGATAGAGGTGGCAAGCCGGTCCGTTACCTCCGGGCCGCCGGTAACACCGCTCAGATGCACCCCGGCGGCGGAGGACAGCTCATTCTCCGGCAGCAATCCCACGGATAGCAGCAGCGTGTCGCAGGGGATGTACTGCTCCGTGCCGGGGATGGGACGGCGATTCTCGTCCACCCGGGCCAGGGTCACACCCTCCAGCCGCTCCCGGCCGTGGATATCCACCACGGTGGTGGAGAGGTACAGGGGAATGTCAAAATCCTCCAGGCACTGAACGATGTTGCGCTTCAATCCGCCGGAGTAGGGGAGGACCTCCGCCACCGCGTGGACCTTGGCCCCCTCCAGGGTCATGCGCCGGGCCATGATAAGCCCGATGTCGCCGCTTCCGAGGATCACCACATTTTTTCCGGGCATAAAGCCCTCCATATTCACCAGGCGCTGGGCGGTTCCGGCGGAGTAGATGCCCGCCGGGCGGTAGCCGGGGATGTTCAGTGCGCCCCGGGGGCGCTCCCGGCAGCCCATAGCCAGAATGACCGCCTGGGCTTGTATCTGAATGAGCCCCGTCTCCGGCCCGGTGACGGTAAGCACCCGGTCCCGGGAAAGATCCAGCACCATGGTGCGCAGCAGATAGGGGATGTGCAGCTGCTGCACCCGGCTGATGAACCGCCCGGCGTACTCGGGGCCCGTCAGCTCCTGGCCGAAGGTGTGCAGACCGAAGCCTGCGTGGATGCACTGGTTGAGGATACCCCCCAGCTCCTTGTCCCGCTCAATAATGAGGATGTCCTCCACGCCCTTTTCCCGGGCGGCAATAGCGGCGGCCAGACCTGCAGGGCCTCCGCCGATAATGGCAAGCTGTACCTGTTTCATTCCTGCACCTCCTTGGTATATCCGACCAAAAGCCTGCTGTCCCCGCCGGACTTGGTCAGCTCTGTTTGTGCAATACCCAGCTCGCGGCTGAGGATTTCCATCACTCTCGGGGCGCAGAACCCGCCCTGGCAGCGGCCCATGCCCGCCCGGACCCGGCGCTTCACCCCGTCCAATGACCGGGCACCGGGAAGACGGTGGATGGCGTCCACGATCTCCCCCTCGCTGATCTGTTCGCAGCGGCAGATGATGTTGCCGTAAGCGGCGTTCTCCTGCACCAGAGCCTGGCGCTGCTCCAGGGGCAGCTCACGCAGATGGGGGATGTCCTTGCGGGTGGAAACAAAGGTCAGCTTCTCCGTGGCGTCCAGCTTTTGGGCGATGCACTGGGCCAAGTACTGTCCGATGGCCGGAGCGGAGGACAAACCCGGAGACTCAATACCCACGGCATCGAAGAAGCCATCGGCACTCTCGCCGATGATAAAGTCGTCCGCATCCCCCTCCAGGTGGGCCCGGAGGCCGCAGAAGCTGGTAATGGTGTCTCGCATGGGCAGGTTCGGCACACTGCGCTCTGCCATTGCGGTGGCGTAGGCCAGGCCGTCTGCAGTGGTGTTGGTGGCGTCCTTGTCGCTGCGGTCCACGGCGGTGGGGCCGATGAGGAGGTTTCCGTGTACCGTGGGGGTCACCAGCACACCCTTGCCAAATTTGCCCGGCAGCTGGAATACCGTCCGCTCTACCAGGTGGCCATCCTTTTTGTCCAGCAGGCAGTATTCACCGCTGCGGGGAACGATGGAGAGCTTATGCTCACAGACCATGTTGTGCAGGACGTCGCTGTATAACCCGGCTGCATTCACCACCGTGCGGGCCTGAAGAATTCTTTCCCCGGCGGTGATCTCATACAGACCGTTCCGGCAGGTGATAGCCGTTACGGGGGTATCCATGAAAAACTCCACGCCATTCTGAGCAGCGTTCTCCGCCAGGGCGATGGTCATGGCGAAGGGGCAGACGATGGCGCTGGTGGGGGCATACAGGGCCGCCACTGCCTCCGGAGACAGGGCGCTCTCCAGGGCGTGCAGCTCGTCCCCGCTAACAATGCGCAGGCCCTCCACGCCGTTCTTTTCGCCGCGCTCCCGCAGCTCCTCCAGCCGAGGCAGGTCTTTTTCGTTAAAGCATAACACCAGGGCGCCGTTACGCTTATAGGGAAAGTCCAGCTCTTGGCTCAGACGCTCCATCATGCGGCTGCCGGCCACATTGAAATGGGCTTTTTTCGTTCCCGGCACGGCGTCGAAGCCGGCGTGGACGATGGCGGAATTGGCCTTGCTGGTGCCCACGCACACATCCTCCCCCTTTTCACACAGGGCCAGGCGCAGGTCGTAGCGGCTCAGCTCCCGGGCTGTGGCGCAGCCCACAGCACCGCCGCCGATGACAATGGCATCATAAATCATTATTGAATGCACTCCCTTTCCAAACAAAAAAGCCATACAAAACAGCACGCAGAAAATCTGCGTGGTCTTTTGCATGGCTCAAATTCTCATTGCACTATATGCTATTCTATATGTATAATAGCAGGGACGGCGGCCCCTGTCAAGAGGGGATTGCCGGAAGCTGTCTTAACGATTCCTTTACGAGTTTTTAACGGCGATATATGGTATACTGATTTCCATATAGGAGGACGCATCATGAAAAAGCGGATTCGTGTTCCCTGGCCGGAGGAGTGGAAGAAGCAGATACACCTGTCTACCCAAGGGACAAACCTTATCTATACACCTAAGGACTTTATCATCTCGTTTTCACTGTACATTATCACAGTCATCGCCTGTATGCTGCTGCGCTCCCTGGACGAGACCGGGGATACCAGCTATGTGGCTATGCTGTTTCTAACGGATGTGTTCCTCACGGCGGTGCTGACGGATGGGTACCTGTTCAGTATCCTCTGTGCAGTGTTGGGCGTATTCAGCGTGGACTACATATTTACTGAGCCCTATTGGCACATCAGCTTCACCCTGGCGGGCTTTCCGCTGACCTTCCTGGTAATGATGACCATTTCCATCCTGGCCGGCGCCCTGGCCAGCCGGGCCAAGCAGGTGGAGGTCACGCAGAGGCAGATGCAGCGGGAGAAAATGCGCGGAAATCTTTTGCGGGGCATGAGCCATGATATCCGCACACCGCTCACGGGCATCGTGGGGGCCACAGACGTACTGCTGGAGCAGGATGGGAGCCTGACCCCTCAGCAGCGGCGGGAGCTGCTGCAATCAATAAATGAGGAGGCCAGGTGGCTTATGCGGGTGTCGGAAAACCTGCTCTCTATCACCCGCATAGACGGCGAAAATGCCGGAGTGAAAAAAACACCGGAGCTGGTGGAGGAGATCATAGAGGGCGCGGTGAGTAAGTTCCGCCGGCATTATAAGGGCATCACCGTGCAGGTGCATCTGCCGGAGGAGCCGATGCTGGTGCCTATGGATCCGCTGCTGATGCAGCAGGTGCTGTTTAATTTAATGGAAAATGCTGCCCGCCACGGGGAGACGGTGAACCAAATCGATATCTCCCTCAGCCGAAAGGATGAGTGGGCGATTCTGGACGTGGCAGACAACGGCGTGGGCATTGCCCATGGCCGGCTGGAGCATCTGTTTGACGGGACGCTCCACCCGGAGGAGGGCCGCGAGGACGCCCGGCGGGATATGGGCATCGGCCTGTCGGTCTGCCGCACTGTCGTAACGGCCCACGGCGGCACTATCACCGCGGAAAACCAAAAGCAGGGCGGAGCGCTGTTTCGCATCACTCTGCCCATAGAATAAGGAGGAAGAATATGAAAATCAAGGACAAGGTCCTCATTGTGGAGGACGAGCAGAGCATCAGCAATTTCATTTCCATGATCCTGCAGGCCAGCGGCTTTGATACCATCGTGGTGCGCACCGGGGAAGAGGCGCTGACCATGGTCTCCTCTCATTGCCCGGATCTCATCATCCTGGACCTTGGCCTGCCGGATATGGACGGCATGGAGGTACTGAAGTCGGTGCGCAAGTGGTCCAATCTGCCGGTGGTGGTGGTTTCTGCCCGGAATCACGAGCACGATAAGGTGGAGGCGTTGGATTACGGCGCGGATGATTACCTGGTCAAGCCCTTCGGAACGTCGGAGCTTCTGGCGCGCATCCGCACGGCCATTCGCCACACCCGCACGGCCCTGCCCAATGGGGAGATTGCCCAATCCGGCAAGTTTACCACCGGCGAGCTGACCATCGACTATGACAAGCACCAGGTGCTGCTTCGGGGCGAAAACGCCAAGCTCACGGTGAATGAATATAAGATCGTAGCGCTGCTGGGCAAATACGCCGGCAAGGTGCTGACCTATGACTTTATCATCCGGGAGCTATGGGGACCCAAGGCCAAGACGGATAATCAGATCCTCCGGGTGAACATGGCCAATATCCGCCGTAAGATAGAGAAGAATCCCGGCCAGCCGGAGTATATCTTCACAGAGGTAGGCGTGGGCTACCGTATGCGCGAGGACGACTAAAACTCCTTTCTTAACAAAGATAAAGGGCAGCGAAAATCGCTGCCTTTTTTCACGTCCTTGCCGTCATGCCAAGGGCTGCTTGCGCATATAATAAAAGCAGAAATCGTGATAAGTTTCACAAAAGGAATTTTTATAGAAGGGAGGTTTCGCCAAAGGAGCATAAATCCGTAAGCATCCGATTAAGAAAACTCTGCAACGCGTTAAGATGGCGTTAAGGAGGGGCGAAATCTATTTACAGCTGGAAACGGAAATGATAAGGTGCAAGTAGACCTCTTTGGAGAGAGGACAAACAACTTTAAAGGAGAGAAAACTATGGAAGAAAGAAAAGGCTTTGGATCCAATTTTGGATTTCTGATGGCCGCCGTTGGTTCGGCAGTCGGCCTGGGTAACATCTGGGGTTTCCCCAATAAAATGGGTGCAAACGGCGGATTTACCTTCCTCGTTATTTATCTGATCTTGGCGGCCTGCTGCGGCATCATCGTCATGGTGGGCGAGCTGGCTCTGGGCCGTAAGACAGGCCGCGGCGCCGTGGGTGCGTACCAGGTCCTGTCCAAGAAGTTCAAGTGGCTGGGCTGGCTGGGCATTCTGTCCGCCTTCCTGATCCTGTTCTTCTACTGCGCCCTGGGCGGCTACTGCATCAAGTATGTGGTGCTGAATGTGGGCGATCTGTTCGGCGCCAGCTTCGGCTCCAACGGCCTGGACGGTGCCGGTGTGTTCGGCGCCTTCATGGGCAACCAGATGGAGGCCGTGATCTACGGCCTGATCTTCGTCCTGCTGACCATGATCATCGTCATGGGCGGCATCGGCGGCGGTATCGAGAAGGTCTGCTCCGTGGGTATGCCCGCTCTGTTCATCATCCTGCTCATCTGCATCATCCGCGCCTGCACCCTGCCCGGCGCTGTGGACGGCCTGAAGTATATGTTCGTTCCCGGCTGGGCTCTGGAGAACGGTGTCATTAAGGAAGCACCTGACTTCCTCACCGTCCTGGCTACCGCCGGCGGCCAGATGTTCTTCTCCCTGTCCCTGGGCATGGGCGCCATGATCACCTACGGCTCCTACCTGCATAAAAAGGAAAACATCGAGAAGAACGCTCTGCTCATCGTTATCATGGATACTCTGGTGGCCCTGATGGCCGGTCTGTGCGTTATCCCCGGCCGTTTCGCCCTGGACCCCACCGGCGCTCTGGGCGGCCCGTCCCTGCTGTTTGTGACCATGCAGAATGTGTTCCACAAAATGCCCCTGGGCGCTCTGTTCGGCATCCTGTTCTATCTGCTGGTGGTGTTTGCCGCCATCTCCTCCTCCATCTCTCTGCTGGAGGTCATCGTGGCCCACTTCTGCGATAAGGCCCGTGACGCCGGCAAGGGCGATAAGCGCAAGGTCTATTCCCTCATCGCTGCCGTATTCGTTGGCCTGGGCTGCATCCTCATCTGCGTGGATTCTCTGGGCGGCGCCGGCATCTCTCCCTTCAACATTCTGGGCATCGAAAAGGATGTCAACGGCAATCTGCCCACATGGTGTGACTGCTGGCTGGACTTCTTCGACTGCATCTCTGAGGGCATCCTCATGCCGCTGGGCGCGCTGCTCATGTGCTTGTGTATCGGCTGGGAGCTGGGCCCCAAGATGGTGGACGACGAGTGCTGCCTGGAGGGTCAGAGCTTCAAGATGAAGGGCTTCTTCAACATCTGCGTCAAGTTCATCACCCCCCTGTGCATGATCCTGGTGCTGTATGGCCAGATCAAGGAATTCTTCTTCTAAGTCAACGCAAATATAATATAGAAGGTGTCTCGCCGCGCCGCAAGCGCAGAAGACTCATACATAAAACGCCGGGGCTATCCCCGGCGTTTTTGCGCCTGCGCTAAGGGTCAATACACCCCTGAATGGCCGATAGTGCAGCGGATGCGGAAGCGGCCCATGATGGCAAACCGCGCCCTGTCCGCTGCAGCCTTTTGACGTGAGGGTAGGTGACTCAAAAGACGGTCAATTCATCAGCCTCGGAATCAAGTGTCCTCCTCAGTTCAGTCTCTCCGGAAAGAAATATTCCGCCAGCACCCCCATTATTTTCAAAAATTTTTCGTCAAAAAAGAAAAAAAGGAGTTCACAATTTGTTAAAAAAATGGAATCGTATGACAAGAACTTGACAATATATGATTGGGCGCATAATATAGAAAATACCAAAACTTGAGGAGGTAAATCACTCACTATGGAAAAGAAAAGCACCAAGATAGCGTATTTTATTGCGCTGGCGGTCGTGATTGTCGCTCTGATCATCGCTAAGGTGAGCAACGACGGTTCCGGCTTTGTGGCCACCGGTTGGGCCCTGTTCCCCCCTGTGGTCGCCATTGCTCTGGCCCTCATCAGCAAGGAAGTGTATTCCTCTCTGTTCCTGGGCTGCCTGGTCGGCGCACTGC